>ENA-UEQB01000079-UEQB01000079.1-human-gut-metagenome-genome-assembly--contig:-NODE-79-length-81864-cov-12.195068_pt1 | contig 81864 bp, 67 predicted proteins | sample MGYA00242901_ERZ507918 | MGnify/ENA primary metagenome ERZ507918 (study PRJEB26167, sample SAMN06115405) | human gut metagenome | host: Homo sapiens | place: China:Sichuan | collected 2016-04-06... | reverse complement strand
CTGACTAAACCGGCAGTCAAGGTTTCGTTACCTGTGTAGCCGAAATAGGAAGCGTCGGCAATATTGTTAGTACCTTCTTTCCATGCCGGGTCAACAAAAATAATGCCTGTCATTCCTTCTAAAGAATTGACAGTCAGGTTACCTGCAACATTGTCTGAGCCAACATTAACCGTACCGGAACCGGTAATTGTGTCAATGACAAATTCCTGATTACCCCTTACGTTAATGGTTGAATTTTCAGCAGTAGTCACCTTACCGGAGATTTGACCGCCTTGTGCATATTGACCGCCAAGGTTAAGACTTGAGTTTTCTTCAACGTTAACATGGACAGGTTCTTCACTGGAAGTAGAAATGATTTCAGCGCCATTACCGGCAAGAGAGAGCTCCTTACCGCCGGTTACCGTCACAGTATTTGCTTTACCCAGATCAATCGCACCAACACTCAAACTTTCTTCACGATAGACTACATCAAAAGATGGTTGTGTACCACCGATCTGAACATTTTTATCTTCAGCATCGACTGTCACTTCATTGAGTTCAACATTGGCACCCACATTTTCAATCTCTTCAAGAGTGACCGTGTTGTCAACTTCGCCGACCAAGTCTCCTAACATGACGACTTTAGCGTTAGCTAACAAATCTCCAGCGCTTTGAGCATAAGCTAAATTGTATTGGGCGTCAGTGATGCCTAAAGTAGCGCCTTCATTGAAAGTAACTTGGTTAGCTGTGTATTTCAGAGCTTCAGCGTCAGTGACAGTAGCTTCGGCATCAAGAGATTTGGTGAAGACTTGAGCAGAAGAAGTTTCTAAAGTACCGGAAATAACCAACTTGCCGCCGATGGCTTCGCCATTAACATTTTGGTTTCCGCTGCTGGCAGCATCAGCTATGCTAAATGAGGCAAGAGCAAGTTGTGCTCCGCTATCAACTGTTGCTGTATTTTTGATATTCCAGTCTGAATTAACGCTTAAGCGACCGGCTTCAACATCAACAGTACCGTAGTATTTATTCAAGGAGCTATTGATAACCAAATTACCGGCACCAACTTTTGTGATACTGGCGTGTTTACCATCATTGTTTTTAGTACCTGTATTTGGGATAGAAGATGCAATACTATCGGTATCATCGGTTGTAACACCTTGACCAATAGTCAATGTTGCTCCTTCATCAATATCGAAAACAGCATCTGAACCACGATCAAGGAACAAGAAACCACCGGCAGTTGCAGAAGTCAGGTGGTAGCCATAGGTATCAAATGATTCTGCAGTACTGTCAGAGGAGACTGTATTGCCAAAATACGTCAAATTCTTAGTAATCTTAAAAGTTACATCAGAGTCGCGTTTTACATCAGTTGCATTTCCAGTTGAATAATCAACCGAAATAGCACCACCAATTGCGTAGCCTCCAGTTGTACCTTCCGTCTTCAAAGAGATTGCAGAGTTATTAGTAAAGAGTGTGTCCTTGAAAACGGTATCTGGACTTCCTTTAATCATGATGGCACCGCCACCTGATCCAGTTTGAACAAGTCCTTTTTCGTTTACATTAGCTCCCGTTGAATGTACAGAATTACCCGTAAAGGTGGCATCTTCAATATTTAGCGGAGAGCCGTACGAGTAAATAACACCACCGTAAACATCATCACTGTCTACTACTGAATTATTTGCAAAAGTACTTCCATGAAGCGTTAAGCTTGAGTGAGCATCGCCAATAAAGAAAACAGCCCCAGCTCCATTGCCTCCTTTAAGGATCTGATCGTTTACATCAAAGAAAGCAGAGACTTTTGTTTTTGTATTCTTATTGACGAGGATGCGCCCTGAGAATGTAGCTCCATCTTCGAAATTTAATTCTGTACCCTCAACTCCAGCGCCTACCAATATGTTACCAACTGTGGTTGAATTCTCTGTGAAATTAATTACATTATTCTTCGCGCTCTTACCTTCTTCTTTTTGGACCATAACAGCATACTGATTGGCAGCGTTGATTGTATTATCGTTTGTAATCAAGCCTTCATCACCGCTGACCAGAATAGCAGTACCGTTTGTAACATTAATGACACCGCTATTTTGCCCAATAGCACGAGCTGTTCCAACAGTTCCGCTCACTCCTGTCGGAGCCGCTTCCATACCAACACCAGAAGAGACATTAATCGTCCCTTTATTAATAATCGTATTGCTTTCTCCATCACCTTTGGAGCTACCAACGGTCATGCCATACGCATTCGAAACTTCAATAAGGGATTCATTAATTGCGGTACCACCCTGATCAGCCATCATGCCTTTGACTTTCCAGTATTTGGCTGCATTTTCAGAGGCATTATTAAGACTAATTGTGCCTTTATTGACATATGAATGACCATTACCGCTAGCTAAAAGTCCATAAGCCTGAGTGTTCTCTCCGGTAATACTCATGTTAAGAGAGTCATTAAAAACCTTCTGAGTTTCTTGAGCTGTTGTACTGGAATAACCACTGTTTCCTTCTGTTAAAGAATAATCTGCAGCTCCAGCAACTCCACTACTCAAAGCAGAGACAACTGCAACAGCAACAACAGTTCTTGTGCCTTTTTTCTGAATAGCAGAAGTGAGTTCGTTTACGACCATAAACGATCCACGCGCTTTATTGAAAATAACCTTAAAAGTTTTATTCATACCTAAACCTCCGTTTAAATAGGTATATCAGCGCCATGTTACCCCCCCCCTTAGTTAACCTATTGATATCCGTCAAACTGAAATGAAAAGTTGCTTAAAAGAAGTAGCTTTGTGACGAAAAAGATACAAAAGCGAAACAAATAACACCTTAAATCACAAATTGATGCAATAAAGACTAGGAAGCAAAAAAGAGAGAAAAGAAAGGAATGGCTGTAAGAACAAAAAAGGGAATCCGTCCTGGATCCCCTTCTTTTTAAATCGACTGTCAGAAAATTAACTTTACGAGCATTACTCGTTTTGTCTCCCACCGCAACGTTTTGCACATTGGCTGTGGGGTTTTCGGCGTTGCCGGCGAAGGCTAAAGTCGAGAAAAACGCCCGAAAGCTATTTTCCGATCAAGTGAATTATTCACCCTTAACGTCGATCACCTTCTTGCCACGATAGAAGCCGTTCGGGCTGATGTGGTGACGGAGGTGAACTTCACCGGTCTTCGGTTCAACAGCCGTAGCCGGGTTCGTCAAGAAATCATGAGCACGGTGATTGCCGCGCTTGTTGGTCGATTTTTTATTTTGTTGGACTGCCATAGCAATACCCCACTTTTTGAAAACACGCGATTATACCCTAGATATGCGCATCTTGCCAATGCCATTACCTAAAGCTTGGAAAAAAGTTTTGCGATTATATCAGTTTTTTTTCAATAAGTCTCGTAAGTTAGCAAAAGGTTTCGGCTTTTCAAGTTCTTCTTCCTCAAAATCATCATTTAAGACTGAACTTTGAGGCGCTTCACAGTCATCATGCCTCGGAAAAGACGGCAGCGACAAGATCACTTCTTCCTGCACCCATTCGGCAACATTTAAGTGTTCTGAACCCACAACCACTTCCCACTCATCGTCTTCTTCAACAGGGATGCGGTTGGCTTCGGCTTCGCTTTTCACAAACAAAAAGGGCACTTCCCGATCAATTTCCACATCTACGGGCTGCGTGCAGCGAATGCAGCGCATCTGTAATTTCCCTTTTACTGTTAAAAGAGCTGCCGGCAGTCCCCGTACACCTTCTATCCCTTCAATTTCTACTTCAAAGGGTTGAGACTCTTCGCTATTAATAATTAGGCTCTCTAGCTCCGGCATCTCCGAAACCGCCACCTTTGTGTTAATCTTCTGACGGTTAGAAGCGATTGAAAAAATGTCGACGGTTGAGAAATTTTGAGCTTTCGACATCACTTACTCCACTGATAGGTCACGAGCCGTATGTTACAGAAGAAATTGGTTTTGGGGTCAAGTTCCCCTTACAGAAAAGAATTATTAGAACGCCTGGGCATTCCCTTTGAGTGCATTTCAGCCGATATTGACGAAACTCGAAAAGATGGTGAAACTGCTGAAGCGCTTTCTGTTCGTCTGGCCAGAGAGAAAGCACTCAAAGTTAAAGAGCTCGCCCCAGACGCTATTGTGATTGGCAGCGATCAGGTAGCAGTGTTAGGAGATCGCATTTTAGGCAAACCCCACACGCACGAGCGCGCTGTAGAGCAACTGTCTGCCATGCAGGGACAAACGGTTTATTTTCTGACTGCACTTTGTGTTGTGGGCGCAGACGGTAAAATTTTTGAAACCATGGTCCCAACCGTTGTGACTATGAAAAAACTTTCTCGATCTACAATCGAGCATTACCTCGACCGCGAACAGCCATTTAATTGTGCGGGTTCAGCCAAGATTGAGAAATTGGGCATTGCTTTAATGAAAGAAGTTCGCTCAACTGATCCTACGGCACTCATTGGGCTCCCCCTGATTGAGACTGTCAATCTTCTGGCAAAGGCGGGGCTAGAAGTAATTGACGGAATTAGCGAGGCATAAGATGGCAGCAACCTTATACCTTTTGCCCAATAGAATTGCAGATCGTCCGGTTGAAGAAACGCTACCAGCATCGACTCTAGCGGTTTTGCGCTCCACTCAGTACTTTTTAGCCGAAAATGCTAAGAGCGCCCGGGCTTATTTAAAAGCCGCTCATCACCCCAAGCCCATTATTGAACTCAACATTGAAGAAATTGGGCACGAGCCGGACGAAAAAAAGATTAACGACTGGCTCAAACCTCTTTTTGAAGGCCATGATATCGCAATAGTAAGTGAATCAGGCTGCCCCGGCATTGCCGATCCCGGTGCGAGCATTGTCGCTCAAGCCCAGGAAAAAGGTCTAACGGTCAAACCACTTGTGGGCCCTAGTTCGATACTCTTAGCCTTAATGGCAAGCGGATTGGACGGTCAGCACTTCCGCTTTTTGGGCTATTTGCCCATTAAGGAACCCGCACGAACGCTGGCCTTAAAAGCAGCCGAAAAGCAAAGCGTTCACGGAGAAACACAGCTATTTATTGAAACGCCCTATCGCAATCAAGCTTTTTTAGCGTTTCTCGCACAAACACTTCAACCTTTAACGAGAATTACAGTTGCCTGTGACATCACGGGAGAGCATGAATTCATCAAAACACGAAAGGCTCAAGATTGGCTCATAGACCCGATTGAGCTACCTAAGTTGCCAACTATTTTTGCAATTCTCGCAACCAAGAACAAGCAAAAGGAGAATTCGACTAAGCCGATAAAAAATCACTTCCATAAAAAACAAGGAAGTTTTTGGAGGCAGGCATAATAAGTCAGAAGCTCCATTTCGGAGCTTCAGACTTATTATTTCAAGAGTTCATCCACACCCAGTGCTGTCGCTAACTGTGGTACGTCATCCACTATAGGCACCTTCCACTTCATGAGTTCACTTTTAGGAAAGGCACCGTAACTCACAGCAACCGAGGCACATCCGGCGTTTTTAGCCAACCACAAATCATGTTCGGTATCACCAATCATCACCATCTGATGAATATCAACCCCAGTTTGTTCAGAAAGCATCTGAAGCATTAAAGGATCAGGTTTACCTGCACTTTCATCGGCGGTCACTGTCGCTTCAAAAATATCACCCACACCTGTTTGAGCAAAGACCCGATCAAGTCCCTTACGGCTTTTGCCGGTTGCAACAGCTAAACGAAGCCCCGCTGCCTTCATCTTTCTCAATAAATTTTCAAGTCCAGGGAAGATACCAATCTCTTTTTCTTTGACGAGATAGTATTCACGGTAAGCCGCTTCAAAGTCTTCATAGTGATCAAAACGGAAATTCGGTTCAATCGATAAAATCGCGCTTCTCCAATCCAAACCGATCACACTGCGAGCAACTTTCATGCCCGGATCTTTGTAACCCAAGGCAACAAAAGCATGGCAAATACCGGCAGCAATCGGCTCTGTCGTATCCATCACTGTTCCATCCCAATCAAAAACAAAGAGATCAAACTTGGGCACAAACATTATTGGTTTTCCTTTCCTTGCTTTAAGCATTGAATTAAATCTGCACATTCTTTAGGCAATTGAGCCGTAATACTCATGGGCTGACCACTGACCGGATGTTTGAATTCTAAACGGTAAGCGTGTAGGAACATCCGTTTAAAGGGGATCCCTAAACTGCCCTTAGCGATTTTTTTATTTTCTTCAAAGTCACCGTATTTATCATCACCCACAAGCGGATGTCCCGCCCACTGTGCATGAACACGTATCTGATGAGTGCGGCCAGTCTTAAGATCCACATTTAAATACGAAACTGATCCAAAGCGCTCAATGAGCTGAAAAACACTATGACTGGGCAAACCTTTTTCTTCATCCACACAGACTCGTCTTTCACCGCTTGCCGTCACAAATTTATATAAAGGCGCTTTGATATGCTGACGGTCATTAACCCAATCTCCTAGAACCAATGTTTTATATGATTTATGCAATTGACCTTCACGGATCATCTCATGCAAGCGAACCAAAGCTTTGCGGGATTTTGCGAGCATCATCACGCCGCTAGTTTCGCGATCCAGGCGATGGACCAATTCCAAATAGGGTTGATTGGGGCGGGACGCTCTCATGCGTTCAATGAGACCAAAACTTACGCCTGAACCTCCGTGAGCGGCTAAACCAGCAGGCTTATCGACCACAAGAATATGTTCGTCTTCATACAAAATGGGTAGCTCTAAATCGTCAATCGGGCGAGCTGTTTCTTTTTTTGAAGTGTCAGAGACCCGAATCGGGGGTACACGCAATTCGTCACCCTGCTGCAAGCGGGCATCAACCGTCACTCGTTTTTTATTGACCCTAACCTCCCCGCCTCTCACAATTCTGTATACATGGCTCTTAGGGACCCCTTTGGCAATACGGAAAAGATAATTATCCAAACGCTGGCCGTCAGCGTCCGGACCGATTTTGATCCAAACAACCTGATCGGGACGCGCTAAAGCCTTTGATGAGGGAATAAATACCGGGGTTTTACCTACTAAATTTGCCATAACTCTATATAATGTGGAACGAGTCGAATTCGGACAACAAATCTTGGTTGATCCGCTCGTCTTTTATTGAAAAATCAACATGTGCATTGTAGCCATGTTTTGATTAAAAGATTGTCTTTATTGAAGTGATTCAATAAAGTTTTTTGTGTGCCTGTAAAGAGCTGCTTTTGCAGGACTATAAGGCGGAGTTGCGAAAAACGTTTCGCAGACAGTGATGCCGGCGCGTATGCGCCAATGAAGCAGCAGACGGTAAATGTTATGTAAAGAGCCTTTGCTCAGGTAAAAGACCGCAAAGGCAGATGTGAATTGCCGTTCAAGCAATATCCGTGGTCGGACAAGTCCCACCGGGATGTCTGATAATGATTCAGACAATCAGACTTGTCAGTGCAATGATGCAATTTGATGTTTAGTAGACCTCCTGTGAGGGATTGAGCTCATTGATGCAAAACGGGAATCTCTGTTTTGAATTCGTTCGTTTCGGTGCTCTCCCTACCGCCGCAGTTTGCCGGCGACACAAGTCTAACAATTTGTTTTCTCGGCCTGCCCGTCGGCTTTAACCGCTCGGGTTGGGTTCTTATTTGAGAAAAGACCGGGCGAATCTGAGGATTCACTCCTCTTCGCTTTTGTCACGGATACTGTTGATTGAAACGGCACGCCTGACTTTGACAACCTGCGAGAGTGGTTGTCAGCCCGGAGTGTGCAATGAAACGCATGTTATTTAACGCCACGCACGCCGAAGAGACGCGCGTGGGTATCGTTGACGGCCAGAAGCTCATCGATATTGATATCGAAACAGCCGGCCGCGAACAACGCAAATCCAATATCTACAAAGGAATCATCACCCGTATTGAACCGAGCCTTGAGGCTTGCTTTGTCAATTACGGTGAAGATCGTCACGGCTTTTTGCCCTTTAAGGAAGTCTCCCGCCAATATTTCAAGGAAGGTGTCGATGTCCGCACCGCCACGATCCGCGATGCATTGGTCGAGGGGCAGGAACTCATCGTTCAGGTTGAAAAAGAAGAACGCGGCAACAAGGGTGCTGCTCTTACAACCTTCATTTCATTAGCCGGCCGTTATCTGGTCTTGATGCCAAATAACCCTCGCGGAGGCGGTGTCTCGCGCCGCATCGAAGGCGAAGAGCGCCAGGAACTGCGTGAGACCATGGATCGGCTGAAGCTGCCCGCCGGTATGAGCATCATTGCCCGTACAGCCGGCATCGGCCGCACAGTTGATGAATTCCAGTGGGACTTGAACTACCTGCTCAAGCTTTGGGAAGCGATCTGCGAAGCCGCCCAACCTCAATTCGAATTGCAGGTTCGTGAAGGCAACCGCACGGTCACGAAGTACGTCACGGAACCCGTCGGCCCCAAAGGTGAAGCTTTAAAGCGCGCCAACCCGGCTCCTTTTTTGATTGTTGAAGAAAGTAATCTCGTCATCCGCGCCATTCGCGACTATTTCCAGCCTGAAATCGGTGAAATTCTCGTCGATACCGATGAAATCTACGATCAGGCCCGCCAGTTTATGGCCCATGTGATGCCTGACATGGTAGGACGCGTGAAGCGCTATCGTGAAGAAACGCCCCTTTTCTCGCGCTTTCAGATTGAGCATCAGATTGAAACGGCTTATTCGCGTACCGTTCCCCTGCCCTCAGGCGGCGCCATTGTGATTGACCACACTGAGGCTCTGGTTGCAGTTGACGTGAACTCTGCCCGTGCCACCCGCGGCTCCGATATTGAAGAAACCGCTTTCAGAACCAACTGCGAAGCCGCTGACGAAGTGGCCCGTCAGATGCGTCTGCGTGACTTGGGCGGACTCATCGTGATCGACTTCATTGACATGAACGATCCGAAGAATCAGCGCGCTGTTGAGCAACGCTTGAAAGACGCCTTAAAGTACGACCGCGCCCGCGTGCAGATGGCTAAGATCAGCCGTTTCGGCCTGATGGAACTCTCCCGTCAGCGCCTGCGTCCGGCTTTAGCCGAAGGCAATCACATCACCTGCCCGCGCTGCAACGGTGTAGGTGTCATCCGTGATACGGAAAGCTGCGCACTGCAGATTCTGCGTATTTTGGAAGAAGAAGCCATGAAGGAAGGAACCGGTGCCGTTCACGCCCAGGTGCCTGTTGATGTGGCAAGCTTCCTTTTAAATGAAAAGCGCCGCGATATCGCCAAGATTGAGCAACGTCATCGCCTGCCGATCGTGCTCATTCCGAATAAGTTCCTTGAAACGCCTCATTATCATATCGAGCGTCTGCGCTATGACGATGAACGCTTGGATGATGAAGTGGCGAGCTACAAGCGTGCCGAAGAAATCCAACCCGATGAGGAAACGATTGATCCTTATCGCGTGAAGAAACCCGAAGAAAAGCCTGCCGCCAAGCGACAGGAACCGGTTCTGCGCAACTTTATGCCTGAAGTGGCGCCCGAGCACAATGAAGCCGACCGTCTGATCAATAAGAAGGCCGAACAAAAAGCAGCGCGTGAAGAAGCTGCCAAGCGCGCTCAGGCTGCTCAGGAACCGAGTCTCATCAAGCGCCTCATTAATTTCTTATTCGGTTCGGGCAGTGACAAGACCGAAGAGAAAAAAGAAGAGGAAAAGAAAGGCCGCACGGATCGCCGTACACGCCGCAATCCCCGTGACAGACGGGATAAGGATGCTAACGGCCGCAGAAGCCGCCGCGAACGCACCCGTACGGAAAAAGATGAAGAAAAGAGTGAGGCTCCCGAAAAAGCCGAAGCAGCTGAAAAAGTAAAGACGGCTGAAAAGGAAACGGCAAAGGAAACCCAAACCCGTCGCCGTCCGCGTCGCCGTACGAAGGTTGAAGAAACGCCTGAACTCTTACCGGCACCGGAAGCAAAAGTTGCTTTGCCGAAACCCGAAGCTGCTGCTCCTATCGTTGAAGAGAAATCTGACGACGATTTCAATTTCGCAACGGACGCTATGCCGGGCTTGGTTGAGGAAAGAATTGATGCCGGTGTTCAGGTTGCAGCCGCAGAGCCGCAATTTGAAGAACGTCCCCAAACGGAACGCCGTCCGCGCCGTCGCCGTCGCACAAACGATGAGCCGATGAGCCGCCGCGACCGCATTCCGCCTGAGGTGGAAGCAGAAGAAATGAACCGCGCTCCGATTGTGCCGCCTGAAGAATACATGCAGGAGACGCATCTGCGCACGGCACCTCTTAACGAAGAGGAACTCACTTCCAACAAAGAAGCTCAGAGCGTAACGATTGAGCCTCGCCATGTTAATGTGGAAAGCCATATCGCCAATCCTGAAAGAAAGGCTGTGACGGAAAGACCGCGCGCTGAAGAGCCTGCTGCTCTTGAAACTGAGCCTGAGGTGACTGCAGAGGCAGCTGAAGTTGTGAAGGCTGAAGAACCGGTTCAAACTCCTGAAGCTCAGGTTTCCGAAGAAGCTCAAGGCTGCGCAGAGGAAACGGATGCCATGACTCGCTTAACAGCCGGTCTTGATGAAGCTTTGGCTAAGAGCGGTTTGACGGTTGTGCATACGCGTCCCGAACTCGTTCACCCGGTGGACTATTCACCGGTGATCTATCCGGGCCGTCCCCGCAAAGTCTTGCCGCCTTTGGATAACACCCCGCTCATTCAGGTGCACACCAAAACTCTATAAAAACCAACCTTAGATCACCCGGAGGGCTTAAGAGAAAAGCTCGAGCCCTCCGAATCTTCTCCCTGCCTAAATAATCGTGACTGACAGCAAGCTTTTTAATAAAACCGTCGATGAGTTGGTTGACTTTATTATTCGCGCCGATTCTGCCCAGGATATTGAAACCAAATACCCGATTTATACTCAGCTGCAAGTCGCTGCTGCAAAAGCTTTCACTACACTTGAAGGTGACTTCATTACTGCAGTGATTCAAAAACTTGAAGCGGAAGGCTTTGAGTTTCCTGCTCTCATGCGGTGGACTTTTTTCTTTGAGTGCATTTCCTGCAATGTTGTCGATGATCATTACACGCACTCTTTAATGGTATTGCCCTTTATGGCATCCAGTGCCTACGGACTGCCTTTCGGAGAAATTCCCGCTGAAGCGCTCGACAAAATTGAACATTTCCTTAAAGGTCTGTTTACAAAAGACTACGAGATCCGCATCAATCGGGATATGGTCAATACCGACACGTTCGGTTTGCGCCCCTATGAACTTAATAGTCGGATCAGACAATGGGTTGCGAAAACGAAGCCCGGTATCTGTCGTTTTATTGAATCGGATGAAACTCGAGAGGAAATGACGGAACTCGTTGCCGACATTAGGCTGATTCCTTTTATCATCAGCACACCGTTGCCGAAATTGCCGCTTGACAGTTTTGTTCCGCAAACGAGTCTTGAAAAAAGACAGAAAAACCTGGTTTTTGCACTTCAGAGAATTTTCCAAGAGCACTACCCGGCCACCCATATGGAATTCGTTCAGCATTTATCAACCGAAATGCACCGCTACCTCCTTAAGGTGGATGATCCTAAAGACTACAACACCAGCATTATGCTGCCGTGTTTGGCTGCACTGATGGAAACCGGGCGCCTCTTCAGACACTTTTCCTTAAAAGAAGCTTTAGCCAAACTGCAGCAAACAGACGGCTACGCCATCAAAGACGTGCAGATCGCCATTGCACCTTTTTATGAACCGACCTCTCCCGGTGAGGCAAAAATGGCCGAATTTAGAATCGGCATCAGCCTTAAAGGAGAAAATTCCAAGGTCTATCAGGGGCTCGGCTGGCCCATCTTTTTCGACGATCCCGAAGAGGTGCTCACCAGTTTGGAAGCAACACTGATGCTTCATAACTTTGAGCACGATCAGGTGAGAATCATTGCGGGCGGCACTTTTATGCTGGAAGATGACGATGAGGAGGTTCGCTACCCCGCTTTTGACGGAAAACTTTATGAGCCCTTCATGAAGGAAGAAATTTCCTACCTCACGCCTACCCTTTACCAACTGAATTAAGAAAAGCGCCCGGTTCGGGCGCTTTCACTATCGGTAAAGAGAAATTATTTCGGCTGACTTGCAAAATCCTTGTCGCTCACCGGTTCCAACCACGTGGTCTTATTGTTAGGCACATTGGTTTCAACTGAAATATGCGTCATCCAGGTATCAATACCGCCGCCGTGCCAGTGTTCAACATTAGGTGCGATGCGAACCACATCGCCTTTTTTGATGATACGCACGGATTGCCCCCGTTCCTGATAGCGGCCTTCGCCTGAAATGACTAAAAGAATCTGACCGACGGAATGCTTATGCCAGAAAGTACGGGCTTTCGGCTCAAATGTAACGTTGCCGATCGGTGCATTAAAGGTCTTGTCGTTTTCCGAGAGCATTGTTAGGTAAGACTGTCCGGTGAAAAATTTCCCATAAGGATTGGACGGGCCTTGTGCAAAAACTGTATCAATCGGGGCTTTGACTTCAGCTGCAAAGGATGTTCCGAGACCGGCTAAAACGAGAGAAGCGACAACCAAAGACTTTATAGCTTTCATTCAAAATCTCCTTTAAAAAGAAATTCTTAGATAGCTTTATGGTACAAAAAACCTTTTGATTCGCCCTCCTTAGAATTCGCAGATTCTTGCATATTTATGCAAAAGGGCCCGCCGATCGGCGAACCCCTTTGAGTCACAGACAGACTTTAGAGATTAGGCACGTTCGTATACAAAGCGACCGTTTACCATCGTAGCATCGACCTTCACCTTCAGGATATCGTCGGAAGCCACCGTAAAGATATTGTCACTTAAGACCACGAGGTCAGCGAAGTAGCCCTTCATTAAGCGGCCCTTTACCTTTTCATCAAAGGAAGCGTAAGCGCTTTCAATTGTGTAAGCGTCAACCGCTCGGTAGATATCCAGACATTCTTCGGGATGGAAACCGCCCTCAGGTTCCCCTCTCAAGTTCTTGCGGGTCACTGCGCAGTAAATATTGGCAATCGGATCCATGTCTTCGACAGGGCTGTCGGTACCGAAGCTCGTATGAACACCCAAATCCACTAAGGTCTTAAAGGCGTAGCTTGTCGCGGCTAACTCTTTGCCGACACGATCTTCAACGATACCCGTGTCGTAATGCAGGAAAATCGGCTGCACCAAAGCCAAAATGTCATTCTTTGTGAAGCGCTCAAGCAGCGGGCGATCGGTAATCTGAACGTGCACAATGCCTAAACGAAGAGGATTCGTGCCGTTGCAGACCTTGTCATAAGCATTAAGAACATTTTCCACTGCAGCGTCACCGATGGCATGGATTGCCACGCCGCAGTTATTCTTCACAGCCATACCGACCAATGTGTCGATTTCTTCTTCGGTCAAGGTGGCAATACCGCATGTCGTCGGATCATCGGCATAGGGCTTGCGCATCAAAGCGGTCCTCGCACCGAGACTGCCGTCCACAAAAAGCTTCAGAGGACCGATGCGGTTAAAGTCATTGCCCGTTCCCGTGCGATAGCCCTTATCCAGGAAAGCTTGGAAACCCTTGGGTTCCATGAAACTGAACTGATGATAGGCACGCACGGTAGGCGTTTCGTTTAAGACCTCTTCATAAGCCTGAAGGGTTGATTCCCAATCGCCTAACCGAACGTCACACGTTTGAACAGAGGTCACACCGGTTTCATTGGCATGACGAATGGCTGTGCGAAGTAAACGCTTTTTCGTCTCAAGAGAGCGCTCACTCATTAAGCAGCGCACCTGAGCGCGGGCATTTTCACGGAAAACCCCCGTGAGTTCGCCGTTTTCCTGGTCAATGGCACCGCCCGCATTGGGGACCGTTTCGGTCGTGATGCCGGCCATTTCAAGTGCCTTCGTGTTGCAGGTGAGGATGTGGCCGCAGGCACGGTCAAAGATAATGGGATGCTCGGTTGAGATCTTATCCAAATCATGACGCGTCAAAAGACGATGTTCATCGGTGAAATAGTCCTGATTCCAACCCATACCGTGAATCACTTCTCCGGGCTGAGGTTGATTTTCTTCAATGTAGCGACGGGAGCGTTCGATGACCTCCTGAATCGAGGTCACCCCCTGAAGACGCACGGCTGCCAAAGCGATACCGGTGTTAAAGAGGTGCTGGTGCGAGTCGTTAAAGCCCGGCACAATCGTGCGGCCGCCTGCGTCATATTCAGTTTCGTTGCCGTTGGCGGCAGCACGCACTTCAGCCTCTGTACCCACCGCTGCAATCTTTCCGTCATCGCCCACCAACAAAGCTTCTGCAAAGACGCCGCGTTCAACATAAATATTGGCGTTATAGATCAAAGTCGACATCTTTATTCTCCGTTTTCCTTAGCTTGAGCAGCCACTTGAGCATCATGCTGCTTGCGGAACATCACTTCATAGATACCGAGGCCAAGCAGCGGCACAATGAAACCTAACACAACCGTGATCGGATCGTTGCCGATCGTATTGATGATCAAACCGATCATCACGGCGCAGATAATCAAAATCGGGATCGGATAGAACCAAACGCGGTACGGACGTTCCAAATCCGGATACTTGCGGCGCAGCACGATCACAGCAAAGAACGTCATACCGTGGAAGATCATGCCGCAGAGTGCCACAAGGCTCGTGAGTTCACCCAAGGTTCTTGACAAAATCAAAACGATAGCAAGAACAGCCGAAGCCAATTGAGCATTGATCGGTGTGCGGTACGTCGGGTGAAGCTTCGCAAAGGGCTTAAAGAAAGCGCCGTCACGAGCCATAGCATACGTCATGCGGGGGAAAGCGAGCACACAGCCGTTTAAGGAGCTGAAGATAGCCAGAATCATAGCCGCGCCCACAATGTAGAGACCGGCGCTGCCAAAGAGCATGTTGGCGGCTTCAGTACCCAGGTAATAATTGCCGGATTCGACCATTTCAACAATCTTACCGTAAGGCACCACGCGGAAGATAGCGTAGTTAAAGAGCACATACAAAAGCGCCACACCGACAATTGCCAAAATCAGGGCAAGCGGAATGTTTCTCTTCGGGTTCTTGATTTCTTCGGCAATATTATTGAGGTTCGTCCAGCCTTCATAAGCCCACAGGGTGGCAATCACGGCAAAACCGATCATGGAAAGGATCGTGGAAATCGAAGGCAGTTCACCCGGGTACATGAAAAGATCGGGAGATTCTTCGCCCAAAAGGAGACCGGCGAACAAAATCAGAAGAATCGGCAGCATCTTCAAAACCATGAAGACGTTGCCTAAACGGCTGCCGATGCCGACACCGCGGATATTAATGAGCGTTAAAAGCAAGACCGTTGAAATGGCAATGACCTTTTGCGATATCGGGTCAATCGTCCAAATGGAATTAAGCGCTGCAGCAAAGGCGACGGCCAAAGCTGCGATGGAGCCGGGGTTTGAGAGGCAGAAGTTGCCGAACCCGCACATAAAGGCGATGCGCTCGCCGTAGGCTTCACGCAGGTAGACGTAATAGCCGCCCGCCTTCGGGATCATGGCCCCCAATTCAGCAAAGCAGATACCGCTCAAGAGCGTGACCAATCCGCCGATTAACCAAACTAAAAGGGAGAGCCCCGGGCTCATGCCCGCGCGCTGAAGAACAATGGCGCCGATGTAGAAAATACCGGAGCCGATCATGATACCTGCCAAAACGGAAATGCCGCCGAAAAGCGTCACATCACGACGCATCTCAGTCTTTTCGCTTTGCAGTTGATTGGCAACTGAATTTGTCGTCATCATCTGATCCTTATTTTTATTGAATTGAACAAAAGCTATAAAAAAAGTTGCATCCATCGATGCAACCTTGCTTTTGTCATTCGATCAGGCGATGACAGCCGTTTGCGATCGATAGCTCCTCCACTTCGTCAGAAGCAGGAGTCATGGAAATATTCTTTCCATGCCCAACTGGTGATTCCTACCGGAATCATCGTTTCGGCGACTTGACCTTTCTCAAGCTGTCTTGGGGTGTCCCCTCGAGCCGATACTCTTTCGCGTCGCGCCTCTATCAACTTTTGGAAATAATTAAACGCTAAAAAAATGGCTTTGTAAATAGTGATCAGGATAGAAAAAGACCCGAATTTTGATTTTCGGGCCTTTTTTTAAGTAGTTTAGATTAGAGTCAATGAAATTAGGCTTCGGAAGACTTCACATCGAAGTTAAATTCATCACCCTTGGCGCTTACCGTCACTGTATCGCCCGGCTTGACGCTGCCCGCTAAAAGAAGGCGCGAAAGACCGTTTTCAATATGATCCTGAATCGCACGCTTTAAGGGACGGGCACCGTAGAGCGGATCAAAGCCGACCTTGGCGATTTCAGCTAAAGCTGCATCATCGACCGTCATTTTGATGTCCTGAGCTTCTACACGTTGCGCCAATTTCTTCAGTTGGATCTTGGCAATATCTTTAATCACCGATTCACCCAACGCATTAAAGACCACAATTTCATCAATACGGTTGATGAATTCAGGGCGGAAGTGTTCGCGAACCTGAGTCATCACAGCTGTGCGGATTTCGTCCTTACCGGCACCGACGAGCGATTGAATCTCGTGGGAACCCAGGTTACTCGTCATAATGATGACCGTATTCTTAAAGTCCACCGTGCGGCCCTGACCGTCTGTCATTCGCCCGTCATCAAGAACCTGAAGCAGTACGTTAAAGACGTCCGGATGCGCTTTTTCCACCTCATCGAGCAAAATCACGCTGTAGGGCTTACGGCGTACGGCTTCGGTGAGATAACCCCCTTCTTCATAGCCGACATATCCCGGAGGCGCACCGATCAAACGGGCCACCGAGTGCTTTTCCATGAATTCGCTCATATCGATACGAATCATGGCGTCTTCCGTATCAAAGAGGAATTCTGCCAAAGCCTTCGTCAATTCCGTCTTACCGACACCGGTCGGTCCTAAGAAAAGAAACGACCCGTACGGACGGTTGGGGTCAGAAAGCCCCGCTCTTGAACGCAAAATGGTTTCAACCACTGCCTTTACGGCTTCGGGTTGACCCACTACGCGTTTTTGCAGCGCTTCACCCATATGCAAAAGTTTCTGGCGCTCACCTTCCATCATCTTTGCGACCGGAATACCGGTTGCACGAGAGACCACCTCGGCAATTTCTTCAGCACCGACACTTGTGCGAAGAAGTTTGGGCTTGGCTTCATCTTTTTTGGACTCTTCCTTGCGAAGTCTTTCTTCAAGCTTCGGCAGCACTCCGTACTGAAGCTCAGCCAATTTTTCAAACTGACCCTGACGGCGGTACTCTTCCATCTGATGACGCGTTTTTTCAATATCGTCACGAACGGTCTTTGCTTCCAGTGCCTCGATCTTTTCTTTTTTCCAAATTTCTTCAAGGTCACCGTACTCTTTAGTGAGTTCAGTGATCTCATCTTCAATGGCCGCAAGGCGTTTTTTACTCGCCTCATCGGTTTCTTTTTTCATCGCCTCACGTTCAATTTTCAATTGAATGATCCGGCGATCCAATTTATCGAGTTCTTCGGGCTTGGAGTCAATTTCCATTTTCACGCGCGCAGCCGCTTCATCGATCAAATCGATAGCCTTATCGGGCAGGAAGCGATCGGTAATGTAGCGGTGAGAAAGTTCAGCCGCTGTCACAATAGCAGGGTCGGTAATTTCAACACCGTGGTGAGCCTCATACTTTTCCTGCAGACCGCGCAAAATGGCAATCGTGTCTTCCACGCTCGGTTCATCAACCATGACCTTTTGGAAACGCCGCTCAAGAGCTGCATCTTTTTCAACGTACTTGCGGTACTCATCAAGCGTTGTGGCACCGATTACGTGCAACTCTCCGCGAGCTAGCGCTGGTTTTAACATATTGCCCGCATCCATCGAGCCCTCGGTTTTACCGGCACCCACTACAGTGTGCAGCTCATCGATAAAGAGAATGATCTGGCCGTTGGCGCGGGTGACTTCTTTAAGAAGCTTTTTGAGTCGCTCTTCAAATTCACCGCGGTACTTGGCACCCGCAATGAGCCCTGCCATATCCAGGCTTAAAATGCGCTTATTTTTAAGCGTATCAGGCACTTCGCCGTTCACAATACGCTGAGCCAGGCCTTCAACAACAGCCGTCTTACCCACACCGGGTTCACCGATTAAGACCGGGTTGTTTTTCGTTCTGCGCTGCAGAATCTGCATGGCACGACGAATTTCATCATCGCGCCCGATCACGGGATCGAGCTTACCTTCTCGAGCCTTAGCCGTTAAGTCAATCGTGTATTTTTTAAGAGCTTCACGCTGATTTTCCGCATCGGGATTATCGGCTTTGTCTCCGCCTCTGACTTCAGCAATACACGCTTCAAGCGCTTTGCGAGTGAGACCGCACCGTTTAGCAATGCGGGCCGCTTCCCCTTGAGCCTGCGTTAAAGCCAAAAGCGCCATATCCACGGAAATGAACTCATCGCCGTGAGCCATCGCTTCTTTTTCGGTGAGGTTTAACCAGTTAATTAAATCGCGTCCCGGCTGAATATCGCCGCCCGTTCCACTTACTTTAGGCAAACGGCGAACGGTGTCTTCTGTTTCCTGAATTAATCTTTGAACCGAGACACCCGCTCTTTGCAACAACGACTTTGTTGACCCGTCCTCATCACGCAGAAATGCAGCCAAAAGGTGCAGGTCTTCCATAATTTGGTTGTCGTTGCCAAGCGCAATCGTTTGTGCGTCAGCCAAAGCTTGTTGGAATTTTGTCGTTAACTTATCTTGTCTCATTGTTTCTTATCCTTTTATTTCACCTTTTTTAATGCGGTGAAACACGTCTTACTAAGATCTATATGGGGGAGGATAAGAATTTTTCAAGAGCTGAAACAAGAATTTAATCTATTTATTTTTCAAAGAGATATGAATTCAGAAATAGATTGTCACAGAAAAAAAGGCGCGGCTTTTAGAGATGCCCTCGGATGGTAATCACGCCTAAAACGAGTGCAATAAAGGATCCGCCGATGTGCATGAAAAAATGCTCTAGAGCAGAGAGCCACTGACCGTTCAACATAAAGTGAAGGTTTTCACCCAAAACGGCCGTGAGCGTAGAAAAGGCGCCCAAAAAACCGGTAATCACAAAAAGACGAACAGCAGGAGAAATCTCAGGGCGCGTGGAGAGCCAAGCCAGAGCTAATCCCATTAAATAAGCCGCACAGAGGTTTGAAAGAAGCGTTCCCAAGGGGGAAGCTAAAAACCAGGAAGTGCTGTTAAAGGCATACGTTAAGCCCCAGCGAATCATGGCGCCGAGTGTGGCACCAGTGGCTACGCTGATGACTACGAGCCAAAGAGGTCCGTCTTTTGTCATGATAGTTTCAAAAAAATTTGCGATGATTGTACGCCAAGAGGCTCCGGCTTTGTTAAGCTGAGGGCAGAAACTTTTTTTAAGGAAAAAAACATGGCCATTTCTTTAGGTGACACGATTCCGGTTTTTAGCGCCGAAGCAACCTGCGGCGAAATGACTTCAGATATGTTTAAAGGCCGCTACACAGTTTTGTATTTTTATCCCAAAGACAATACGAGCGGCTGCACGATGGAAGGACGCGATTTTGCAGCGCTTTACGATCAGTTTAAGAGTGAAGGCTGTGAAGTGATCGGCGTCTCGCGCGATTCAGTGAAAAGTCACAATAACTTCTGCGCCAAACAGGGCTTTCCCTTTGCGTTGATCAGCGATAAAGAAGAGTCGCTTTGCCGTGCTTTTGATGTCATGAAACTTAAAAAACTTTACGGCAGAGAGTATATGGGCATTGAACGCAGCACATTTTTAATTGACCCGGAAGGGAAAATTTGCGGTGAATGGCGGAAGGTCAAAGTGGCAGGGCACGCCCTGGCTGTTTTGGATCACCTCAAAAGCCTCAAGGAGTAGTTCATATGCCGCTTCCTCCCCTGCCGACTGAAATGGGCTCTATTCTGAAAGAGCCTGGAAACCATGTTCCTGAAGTGATTGAGACACCTGTCAGCAAAAAAGAGACGGCTGATAAAAAGCCACGAACACGCAAAAAAAGCTCACCGACTAAAGCAACTCCTCTTGCGCATTCTGAATCAAAAGAGCAGCCGGCAGTTAAGGCTGCCGCCCCCAAACGCATCAAGGGCTACCGGGCTAAGACACACGGTAAAAAACTGTTCGTATTGGATACGAACGTGCTCATGCACGATCCGATTTCGCTTTTTCAGTTTGAAGAGCACGATGTATTTCTGCCGATGATGACGCTCGAAGAGTTGGACGGTCATAAAAAAGGTATGAGTGACGTAGCACGCAACGCCCGTCAGGTTTCGCGCTACCTTGATCAGCTCTTAAGTCACAGCGGCGGTTCTATTACCGAAGGCATTGAATTAAATGCTTTGGGTCATATTGAAGCCAAAGGAAAACTCTTTTTCCAAACCCACGCGCTTGACGCTGAGCTTCCCCAGGGACTGCCCCAGGGCAAAGCCGACAATCAGATTCTGGCAGTCGTCCAGGCCCTGCAAAATCGTGAAAAAGAGCGCTCGGTGGTGCTTGTCTCCAAAGACATCAACATGCGCATCAAAGCAACCGCCATGGGACTTTTGGCTGAGGATTATTTCTCAGACAAAACGCTTGACGACACCGACATGCTTTACTCCGGCCGCATGGAATTGCCCGAAGACTTTTGGGAGACGCACGGCAAAAAGATGCAAAGCTGGAAAGAAGACGGCAGAACCTGGTACAAAGTCACAGGTCCCCTTGTGGCCGAGTGGTTCACCAATCTCTTTATTTACCTGCCTGACAATTCCTTTATGGCGCAGGTCAAAAAAATTGAAGGCAAAACCGCCACGCTTTGTGTTGTTCGAGACTACATGCAGTCCAAACACTCGGTCTGGGGCATTACCGCCAGAAACCGCGAGCAATGCTTTGCGCTTGACCTTCTGATGAACCCCGATATCGATTTCGTGACCCTTTTGGGTCAGGCCGGTACCGGCAAAACGCTCATTACCTTAGCGGCGGCACTTACTCAAACGCTTGATATGCGCCGCTTTTCTGAAATTATCTTTACCCGCGCCACGGTAAGCGTCGGTGAAGAAATCGGCTATTTACCGGGAACGGAAGAAGAAAAGATGCTGCCTTGGATGGGGGCGCTTGAAGACAACCTTGAGGTGCTCAACAACATCGATTCGGGCAGTGACTGGAGCCGGCATGCGGCAAACGATTTAATCCGAAGCCGTATTAAGGTTAAAAGTATGAGTTTTATGCGCGGGCGCACTTTCTTGAATAAGTTCGTCATTATTGACGAAGCTCAGAACCTCTCGCCCAAACAGATGAAAACGCTCATTACCCGTGCGGGTCCCGGCAGCAAGATTGTCTGCTTAGGCAATATTGCACAAATTGATACCCCGTATCTGACAGAGGGCTCTTCAGGGCTCACCTACGTAGTCGATCGTTTTAAGGGATGGGAACATTCCGGTCACGTGACTCTGCAGCGCGGAGAAAGAAGCAGGCTTGCCGATTTTGCAAGCGAATCGCTTTAAAGACAATGGCTCCGACTCGGAGCCATTTCTTTAACCTAATGCACAGTCAAGTGTCATCATGAGGACAAAACCTGCCATCACGCTGAGTGTGCCGATATTGGAGTGTTCGCCTAAATTGGCTTCAGGAATCAACTCTTCAACTACAACATACATCATTGCACCTGCGCTGAAAGCTAAAAGCCAAGGCATGAAAGGCGTAATCCAGCCTGCGCAAAGTACAACCAAAATGCCGAATACGGGCTCAGCCAACCCTGAAAGCGCGCCAAAGGCAAAAGCTTTTTTGGCACTGTAGCCTTCCTGGCGCAAAGGAAGCGCTACGGCAGCGCCTTCGGGCACATTTTGGATGCCCATACCGAGCGCCAGAGCAAAAGCTGCCGATAATGCTATGGGATCTCCCGTCTGACCTGCAACAACAAATAAAAGGCCCACACTCATGCCTTCGGGGATGTTGTGCAGCGTCACTGCAAAAAAGAGAAGTGAAGCGCGGGAAAGGTGTGACTTCGGGCCTTCAGGATTTTTAGAGCCCGGATGCAGATGAGGCAGTAACTCATCTAAACAAAGTAAAAAAGCCACGCCTAAAATAAAACCGCCCGCTGCAGGCAGCCACCCCATGCCGCCCGCTTCTTCTGCGGCTTCCATTGCGGGAATTAAAAGACTCCAGACCGAGGCCGCAATCATAATGCCTGCAGCCAAGCCCAAAGCCAGACGGTGGATATTTTCAGAGATGGTTTTTCTGAAGAAAAAGACGCTCGCCGCCCCTAGGGCTGTCATCATAAAAGTAAAGCCCGTGCCGCCCGCGGCCCACCCTATCATTGTCAATAAATCGGAAGAATGCATTGTTAACCTCTAAATATCCCAGATTGAATGCGCGATAACATCCGAACGCAAAAAGCGTCTTTCGGCCGTCAGACAAATGACTGATCCCATGCCTCTTTCAAAAGATGTCCCTTTAATATTGGCAAAGGCCTTTGTCATCGATACTTCCGGGTGAGTTGTCGTCTTAATTTCAATCGGATGATACGTTGTACCCTCTTTAATCAAAAGATCAATTTCGTTATATTGTGCGTCTCGATAAAAATAAAAATATGGGCGTAATCCGTTATGAAGATAGCTTTTCAAAAGCTCAATAATGACAAAATTTTCAAAAAAAGCGCCGCTGTTGTAATAATTTTTTAAAGCCTCACCAGAGGCAATACCGCAAAGCCAAGCCGCCAACCCCGTATCGGTAAAGTAAAGTTTCGGCTTTTTAATAACAGTCTTGCCGATATTTTCATAAAAAGGCTGCAGCAAATAAATAACACCTGAACTTTCTGCTATTGAAAGCCAATCCCGAGCGGTTGCCACAGCAATGCCAACTTCTGCCGCGACTTTGCTTATCTGAAATTCCTGCCCGATTCGAGAAGCTAAAACCACCAGAAACCGTTCAAAGTCCCTGAGCTTGGATACCCCGGTATGAACAATATCCCTTTCTAAGTAAGTTTGAATCAAACCGTTAAAAAAGAGATCCCGGAATTTTGCATTATCATCAATTACCTCCGGCCAAGATCCCTGCCAGATGATTTTCCAGGTTTCTTCGTCGTTTAAAGCGTTCAATGAACCTCTCTGCAATGACGCTTCAGGAATATAGGGCTTTTGCTCAAATGCTTTATTCTGACGTTCATAGAGGCTGAAAGGCAACAACTGAAAGCTGGCTAAGCGTCCTGCCAGCGATTCAGAAGTGTTTTTCATCAATTCAAAGCGCTGAGAACCAGTGAGCCAAACCAAACCTTTTCTCAGATCAGCGTCGACCAATTCTTTGATAGCAAGCGCTAATTGGGGAGAGCGCTGAATCTCGTCAATTAAAATGGGAGGCGGATACTGTTTAAAAAACACTTCGGGCATATTTTGAGCGGTATCCAGGGCGATGCGGTTATCCAATGTCACGCATGTCCGAGTGGCAATCTGCGTGAGCATTGTACTTTTGCCAACCTGACGCATGCCGCTCAACATCAGCACCTTGAAACGGTCAGTGGCTTCTAAAAAACTCTTTTCTAAAGTTCGTGAAATATACTGCATAAAATCGGCCTCTCTGTTGAAGTCGAGAATACTTTTATTTTTTTTGAAAGTCAACTTTTAAAATTTTTGAAAGTCCACTTTCTAAAATTTTAAAACGGAAAGACAGAGAAATTTTTAGGTCCGTCTTAAATTGATAGAATATGTGTGACCATTAACGGAGACAAACACAAATGGCCAGACAAATGAACGCTATCAATCAAGCGATGCTTTATTTAGAAGTCATCAAACGGATTCCCAGACATCGTTTCATTTCCTCTGTAGAAATGCAAAACAGTCTCCGGGCTGCAGGAATTGAGGTGCAGACGCTCACGCTGCAGCGTTATTTAAAGCAGCTCTACGACTCAGGAAACCTGCCTATTGAGCGAGACGACACGAGTAAACCCTATCGTTATCGGATGGGAACGGATACAAGCCCCTTCCCCTTTACGAATCTCTCGCCCAAAGAGGCGATGATGCTGAGACTTGTCGAAGAGAACTTGCGCTATCAGCTGCCTGGCAAACTCAATAAAGCGATGGAACCTTTTTATGATGCTGCCCGCCAGACACTGTCTCAAGTCCAAGGACGCATCAGCCGCGAAAATGAGTGGCTAAGCAAAGTCGCGGTTGTCTCAAGCACTTTGCCGCAGATTCCGCCCAACATTAAGCCCAGCGTTTTTGACTGCGTTTCCAATGCCCTTTTTGAGAATAAAAAACTCAAAATTACGTATCACAACCTCAAGAGTGAAGAAAAAACCAAGACCGTTTCCCCGCTGGGACTCGTTCAGCAGGATTTCAGGCTTTATCTTGTCTGCCGTTTTGACGGTTACCTTGATATCCGCCATGTTGCTTTGCACCGTATCAGCCACTCCGAAGTTTTAAGTGAGCCGATTATCAAAGAACAAAATTTCGATATCAGACAGTACGTCAAAGCCCATCACTTTAACTATTCAAACGCTTCAACGCCGAAAATCACGCTCACGCTTGAATTTACTGCTGAAGCGATGGCCATTAATTTATCCGAAGCACCGCTCAATCAAACTCAGAGAATCGAAAAACTCGAAAACGGTCATTATGTCCTCACAGTCAACATTGAAGACAGCCTCTTGCTCGACGGCTGGATTAACACCTGGAAGGAAATCTCGGGAATTATTCGGGTCGAAAAAGTGCCTTGTGAGAAGGTAAATAAAGATGCTTAAAACCGTTTACAGTAACGCCTACGAAATTCTTGAAGCCTATCTCACTGCAGAAATGGCCGAAGATAAAAAAAAGGGAGCCAATCCTTTTGAGCGCGTAAGAATTATTTCTTCTTCAAGTGCCGTCAATAACCGGCTGCGCCAGCACCTTGCAAAAGAAAACGGCATCTGCTCCGGAATCGATTTCTGGACAACCGAATCCTGGTTTCATAACTATGCGGGCATCGGTGTAGGTGAACCCGATGAAGCTCAGGATTTTGTGTGGGTCATCTGGTCGGTTTTGACCGATGATTTCATCAACCGCTTTGATCGCCTGAAAACATACTTCAGCCACAGAATCGGAGCAAAAGAAAAAGCACTTGCACGCTATGAATTAGCTCAAAAAATCGCCTCTGTTTTTGATAAGTACGTCAATTACCGCTTCGATTGGGTGGCAAACTGGATGGGGCTCGATCAGGTTGATTCAAAAGCGCTTTATGGCAAAGACGTTGAGCTTTCAATCAAAAAAGAGAAAAAAGCACTTGAGGCGCAGCCTGACTTTGCCTGGCAAAAGGCCATCTGGGAAAAACTGGCCCAAACCACGGTTTGGGTCGGCAGAGAAACGTTAAAACTTTACGCACGCCCCGAATCGCTTCAAATAAAATTTGCCAATGAGCCGCGGACACTGCATTTTTTTGCGCCGATGGGAATTTCGCCTTTGATGCTGCCCGTCATCAAGATGCTTTCTGAAAGCGGTCATCAAGTTTATGTTTATCTCATCAATCCGTGTGTTGAATACTGGTTTGAATCGGGTTTTGACGATAGTAAAAATGAGAAAGCACTCACCTACTTAAGAAAAAATGCCGCCTCTACCCGAGCGATGATCAACCGTTTCTGGACCTTTACACCGGAGGGACATGAAGACTCTGATCATAAACCGGCTCAACTGCCGAATTTAGCCCACGCTCCGATTCAAAGGCTTCCCATTTGGACTCAGAGCGAAACGGAGCGGCTGGACCTCATCATCAATGACGGCTCGCTTTTACATCAGGTTCAAAAAGCCATCGTTGAAAACTCCTCTGATGAAATTCCTGAAGTTTTCGATCTCAATGATCGCTCTGTGCGCTTAATCAAAGCGCCGACGCTTACCCGTGAAGTTCAGAATGCAATCAATATGATTCAGGCACTTTTTGGCGATAAAAGCCTGGGACTAAAGCCTGAAGATATACTGATTGTCACGCCTGAAATCGATAAAACGGCCCCCGTTTTTGAGGCCTGCATGCAGGCGCTGCCCGATGATTTTCGGATGGATTATCAAATCATGGGACAGCCTCAAATCGATACGGATAAAAGTGCACAAAGCCTTATTGATTTGGGTGCTCTTATCATGCAGGAGCTTTCACTGCCCAAACTGAACGCCTGGCTGGAACTGCCGCTTGTGGGACAAAGTCTCGGGCTTTCGTTAGATGAACTCAACATTTTGCACGATTGGCTGCTTGCCGCAGGCTTTCGTAATGCAATCAACATCGAGCACTATCGCTACACTCATCCGCAGGCCGATGACATCACCCTTGAGGAAGCCGCTGACGGAACGCTGGAGCGAGCCATTGAGCGCCTTGCCTGGGGTTATGTTTATCAAGAAGGCAATGAGGCTTGCCCCAAAGATATTTTGCCTATCCAGCACGGATCCGATCGCTTTGCAACGATAGCGGAAAATGAATCGCTCTTTTTGAAGCTTTGCCGCTTAAGCGAAAAACTGGAAGAATCTTTCAGGACAATGACTGGGCTGGGTGATGAAGCGCTTCCGACCGATCTTTCCTTATGGGCTCACGGACTCATTGACCGTTTTTTCACTGAAAGCGCAGACCAGTTTTCTCTGATGTCCTTGAGGACAAGCCTGAGAGCGCACGAATGGGCACTCACAACGGTGCCTGAGCCCATCACAATGCCGCTTTCGGTTTACTGGAGAGCGCTCTCAGACAGAATTGCTCAACCAACTGACCGCAATCCGGCAGTGGGACGCATTACGCTAGCCTCAATGCAAACGTTCAGAGCACTGCCCTTCAGAATCATCATTGCGCTGGGTTTAGGGGAAGAATCAGGATTTCCCGGCAATCAGCGCTTTGAAGAATTCGATTTAATGGGCGTAGATGAACTCAAACGGCAAAACGATCGGGACAGCCGCTCGGACAACCGCAATGTCTTTTTGGATCTTTTCCTTTCTGCCAGAGATTTCTTTATCTGTTCATACTCCGTCGGGACAGATAAAAAGGTGCCTTTAAATCCCTCTCCGGTTGTGGTCGATTGGCTTGATTTGCTCACGCTTAACGCCAAATCTGAGGGCAAAGAAACCGTTTTGCAGGCAAAAGCCAGGCTTACTAAGTCGATCACCGCTGAAATTACGCTCACCGATACGGCAGAAGACAATTTCAAAACCGAGGGTGCCCGCTACTGGAAAAGTTTTATGCAAAGCACGCTTGACGCATTAGTGAGTGCCAAAACAAGCGGCTATCAGGACACCGAACCCGTGATGCTCACCGGGCCCTTAGCGTCCCATCTTTTAAGTGAAACTCTTTACCTGGAAGATCTCATCAGTTTTTACAAAGATCCAACCGCTTGGGTACAAAGAAAGATTGACTTTAAGCTCTATGAGACGCAATTGGCTGAGACTGTGCCTTTGACAGCCCCGAAGGATTCTTTGAGTCAGGTCATCTTCAGACGTTCACTTTCTGAAGATTTTGCTCAAGGAGAAAGCATTCGGTCAATTGAAAAGAGAATTCAGTGTGACCCATCCAAGGGAACACCCGCTGTAAGACTTTTATCTTGCGCAGGCGAACTTGCTGTCGCTCAGAGTATTCAATCCATTAAAGAAACGATTGAGTCGAAAGCGACTGCTACGGTACAAAGCCTCAGACACCCTTTAGCGAAGAAAACCCGATTCGGTGAACTCGTTGCCGAAGACATTAAGCTTTATCGCTTCAACACTCAAGCTTCTGAAGACGAAGCTTCATGGCTTAAAGCTTTGGATCAAAACGCTTTTTACCTTGTGTCAGAATGCGATTCGGGCTCGGCACTTAACCGAATATTCGTGCGTGCAGCCATCCTCAGTTACTTGGGGCTTGCAGCAAAAATTATTGTTTTAGACAGTACTGAGGCGCAGCACATTAAAGTGTTTGATTCGGTTCAATCCGAAAGAGCCTCGGTTTTTGTTGAAAGTCTCATTGAAATGATGGGAAAACAAATCGAAAGATCCTGTTTCATCGCTTCCAAAGGCGAATACAACAAGATGGAAAAGGTACTCTGGCGAGGACGTGATTATGAGACGGTTAAAACGCTCAGCGAGGCATTTTTCGATAAGGCCATTCAATTGATTGCACCTGAGATCCTTTTCCCGGTTCCGAAGAGACGCAAGAAAGATCAGACAGAAAAGAAAATGCAGGATTTTGAATCGAGTTTAAAGAATTTGCTTGCCGGAGAAGCACTATGAGCAAAGTGTTTGATGTAGTTAAAACGCCTCTTTTAGGCCGTCATTTAATTGAAGCGAGTGCGGGAACCGGTAAGACTTATTCACTTATTCATATTGTTTTACGGCTCATCATTGAAGAAAATATTCCGATCGATCGGCTCCTTCTTGTAACCTTCACAAAGGCGGCTACGGCAGAATTAAGGCAGCGCGTAAGAAACCTTTTGATTGAAGCCCATGAAGCCTTTCTTGAAGCAAAAGATGAAGATGAGCGCTATGACAAAACGCTTTTAAAGCTGATTGCCAAATGGCACGCTCTGGGTATTAAAGAAGAAGTCTTTAAAGAGGCGATTGATCGAATGGATGATGCGTCGATCTGCACGATTCACAGCTTCTGCCAAAAGATGCTCGATGAGCATCGGTTTTCAAGCTCTGAAGGCTTTGACTTTGAAATCGGTGATGATGCGGATTTCAGAAATGAGGTCATTGAGCAATTTCTGCGCAAAGAACTCACGCAGGCAAAAGACGATCAGTTAAAAGCCGTGCTTTTATCGGGCTCTCCCTGGAAAGCTATTTTGGATGCCGTTACGGCTGCTCCGGCTGACTCGAAGATTGAATTTTTCAAGCAGCAGGTTTTTGTCGATCCGAAGACTGGCAAGCCCAAGGACGATCTATCAGAAGACGAAGCCCGTATTGAGGCAGTCGTCAGGAGTATTTTGGAGCGCTTTATCACAACAGTGCCGGAAGATCTCAGACGCAAAAAACGTGAAGCCGGCATTCGCTCCTTTGACGATTTGCTGATGGATATGTACTCGCAGCTCACCAACCTGCTTTTTATTCAGGGTGTGCAGCAGCGCTATGACGGCGTACTCATTGATGAGTTCCAGGATACCGATCCTATTCAATACGCCATTTTTAAGAGACTTTTCTTATCCACGGACAGCAGTGCCCGCTCGGTCTTTTTTGTGGGGGACCCCAAGCAGTCGATCTACCGATTCAGAAATGCTGACTTAAACACCTATCTTGCAGCCAAAGACGATATCGGTGAGGTCTATGAGTTGGACGTCAATTATCGTTCCAACCCCAAACTCTTGGAAGCCTTCAATCGATTTTACGGTACAAGCCAAAAACCTTTCCTTGACTCCGGGATCGACTACCGGGCTATAAATGCAGGAGCGACAAAGACACCGCTCACTATCCGAACCGCTGACGGACAATCAGAGCTCCCTGTATTTGAAGTATGGCAAAAAAATGAAAATACGGAACTTAATCCCAGCGCAAGCCGCGAGCAGCAGTCCGCATTGATCGCCAATGAAATTGAAGCATTATTGTCAGGCTCGGTCTATAAAAGTGAAGACAAAAAACTCAATCCCGGTGACATCGCCATTTTGGTTCACCAAAAAAAGGATGCACACTGTCTGATTGATCATTTAACCCGCAAGGGTATTCGGGTGCTTTTTCAGGATGACAATAACATCTTTAAAACTGAAGAAGCCCGAGAGATGCTGCAGATTCTACAAGCGCTTGAATCCCCTGACGATGTGCGGTCATTAAAGTTAGCCCGCAGTACACGGCTGATGGGAGAGAGCATCAACCGAATTGTGCCGGAAGCTTTCAGTCAAGAGGGCGAACAAAATGTTGATGATCAGGCAGCCTTGGATGCAAGAGAATTAATCGAAGAGGCGCACGATCTGGCAGAAAAAAGAGGCATTGCAGCAGCGCTTTCGCGCATCATGCTTCATTGCAAAACGCAGAATCGGTTACTGCCCGTTCAAAACGGTGAAAGAAGGCTTGCAAACTATCAGCAGTTAATAGAGATTCTGCAGGAAGCTTCTTTAGCGTTAAAAGGCATTTCAGGACTGACACGGTGGCTAACCCAGCAAATAGCTCATCCCGTTGATGACGACAGCTATCACCTCAGAATTGACAGCGATGCCAATCTTGTCAATATCATGACAATTCATAAGAGTAAGGGGCTGGAATTTCCCGTAGTCTTTTTGCTCTACGCCAATGAACTCGATATCTCAGGCGGCTTCCGCTATAAAAAGAACGTCTTTAAAGAAGTTCGTGACGGAAAAATCACCCTCACCATCAGCTTTACAGCTCTCTACCCAGAGGTTGTAGAGTCAATTACCCATGAAGATGAGTTGGAAGTCCTTCGCCTGGGTTATGTTGCCATGACCCGTGCTTCGCAAAGACTAGTGATGCCGCTTACCTACTATAAAAATCGCAGCCAACTGACAGGCTTTGACAATGCGTACACGAGAAGTCTGATCGGAAAAGCTTCGCCGACAAACAGAGAATTTGAAACCGATATCAAACGTTTTGCCTCTCAAGGAAAAGACTCGGGCATTTTGATTCGAGAGCTCGATGACGAAGTGCAGACACTCAATTGGCACGAGCAATGTGTCTCAGACAGGACTCATAAGACGTCTTCAGAAAAGCTAGAAGCAGCTCGCGGACAAAGCATCCCCACTTCATGGTTTCCGACGAGCTATACGGCACTTGCAAAAGGGGCAACTGAGACTACTGAAGCCCTCACGCTCATTGAAGAAAAAGAAGATTCCTCCATTGAAGAGGCTGACGCACCGACTGAAACGGTCCCGGTAACTCAAAGGGATCCTTCGGAACTCACCATCATGGATTTTGAGCGTGGGCTTGAGAGCGGAACTTTTCTGCATGCGCTTTTTGAAAAAGCTGATTTTTCTCTGGTGAAAGAGGCTTTTGAGGGAAGTCTTGAAGCCCAGGAAAAACTCAATCACGAGCTTTGGCGGCAAATTCAGCCCTTTAAATATCATCTGCAGCCCTATAGCGTCGAAGAGTGGCTCCCGGTTTTCAGTCAACTTCTTAAAGATGTGCTTTGCTCAAAAATCGTTAACCGCTCGGTCTTTGGAACACAAAATGATCTGAGGCTTGCTGAGCTTGATCGTAGTGCCAAAACAGCCGAAATGAGTTTTACGATCGCAATCGGTGAAGCTGAGGATGGACGAGAACCCGTGACAGCCCGAAATTTAAGCCGTCTTTTAAAACATTTTGATCCCGTTTATCACATTGAGATCGAAAATAACCATACGCTCAAAGGGTATTTAACCGGTGCCATTGACCTCACGTTTGAATTTGAGGGGCGGTTCTTTGTGCTTGACTGGAAGGGAACAAAACTGGCTGATCAACCGGAAGGCTTCAGCACAGAAAAAATGATTCAGGAAATAGAGCGCCATCACTACAGTCTCCAGTATCTGATTTATCTCGTTGCGCTCAGACGCCACCTGAAATTCTGCGGTATTGAGGATGCCGATCAAAAAATAGGCGGCGTGATCTATGCCTTTATTCGCGGTATCCGAGCTGACGATAACCCGCCTTACGGGGTGTTTACCGCACAACCTCCCCTGGCTCTCATTGAATGCCTGGATGATTTCTTTGCTCACGGCTATGACGAAAGAAGAATCCGTCAATTTGCCGCTCAAAAGGATAATTAATATGGTCAGAAGAAAACCTTTAGCAATTATTTTGGATTTGGACGGTACCCTTTGCAATTGCGAACACCGCGTTCACTTTATGCGTGAGCGCCCGAAGCGGCGTGAGGAATTTCACTCTGCCTGTGTGTTTGATACTGTCATTGCTTCCACAAAAGCGCTTATCGATATGGCTGAAGAAAAAGGCATTAAAGTGATTTTGCTCTCAGCCAGACCTCTGCGCTTTAAGCCGCAGACTGAAACTTGGCTTCATCAGAACAATATCCATTACGATCAGCTGATTTTAAGCGGGTATCCGGAATTGTCCGATCCTGAATTTAAATTAAAAATGTATCGGGAACTGATTGAACCGTTTTACGATGTCTTATTTGCTGTAGATGATCGGGATACCGTTGTCAGCATGTGGCGGGAAAATGCCATTACCTGTTTTGACATTGCCGGCAACCATTTTTCTTAGAGTATTGTTATGGCCGAAACTCAAAGAGAACTGACAGAAAATCAAAAAGCCTATCGTGTGATGGGTCGGGCGCTCTGGCGCACGGTTTGCCGAGATAAAGATAGCTTTGCCGAAGTACCTCAATGCCTGAATCTGCTGATGGATGAATTGGCATTAAGCGAAGAGGCGGGCAGCGTCTGCGTTCAATGGGAAAACGATCATGCTCCCCTATTATCAGAAAGCGATCTTTCGCTTCTAATGAAAGAGGGCCTTCTGGTTTTAAAACCGAATCGTTTGAAAGAGCAACCCAATCCCCTCATCCCTTTTGTGCTGGACAAGTCCGACACTCACACGCGAATCTATCTGCAAAGGCATTTTGCAGAAGAACGCGAAGTTGCTCTGAAGATCCTCGCTTTTATCAGCCGGCCGCAAGACACTATCAGTGAAGCCCAGCAAAAAGCGCTCCAAGATTTTAACAACCTGCAATACGGCAAACCCGGTGAAACGGATGACAAAAGCCGAACCGAGCAGCAGGCAGCCGTGGCGCTTGCACTTAAAAAACCGTTTTGCATTATCACCGGCGGCCCCGGTACCGGAAAGACTACCGTTGTAGCTAAGCTTCTTGAAAGTCTTTTAAAGGATCGCCCTCAATTAAAAATTGCTCTGGCAGCACCTACCGGCAAGGCAACGAGCCGCATCATGCAGTCGCTTTTCGGTTCCTGTGAGCGTTTTCCTGCGTACTTCCCGGAACTTATCCGACGCGTGAAAGACGGGTCGCTGCCGGCACGCACCATTCATAAGTGGCTTCTCACGAGAAATGAAAAGGGGCTGATGCCGAGTGAGGATAATCCCCTTGATATTGATGTGATGATTGTCGATGAAGCTTCGATGATCGATTTAAGACTCGCAAAGCGCTTATTAAGTGTCCTTGATTCCACGAAAACCCGCTTGATTTTACTCGGTGACAAGTACCAGCTCTCGGCCGTAGGTCCCGGTTCGGTTTTAGCTGATATGACGGACCCTTCCGGGCCCCTGTCTTCTCATTTAGCGGAGCTTACAGTCAGTCACCGCTTTACAAGTGACTCTAATGTCGGACAATTGGCTCAGGCAATCAAAAATCCTCAAAAACCTTTTGAGGTGAATGAGTTTATTGAAGCCTTTAAAAATGCAAAAGAAGGTAAGGACCGGGTCAGCATTAAGCTCTACAGACCGAATGAATCGGTCGATCGAAATGTTGTCAAATGGCTTTCGCCACACATGAAAAAATACTTCAACGCTTTGGAAGACTACAGAAGCGAAAGTCATGCATTATTTGCCGATGAAACTAAGCTTAAAGCTTTGTGGCAAGCCGCAGAAAGTTTTCGGATCCTGTCGGCTCAAAGAACAGGAGCCAACGGCGTCAATGCCGTCAATCGCTTCATCGAAGCCGTCGTTCGTGAAAAAACAGGCAGTCCCGCCGATGCACTTTTTTATCCCGGGCGCCTCGTCATCATCCGCCGAAACACTGCTTCTTTAGATGTCTATAACGGTGATGTCGGTATTGTGATTGCTACCGCTGATAAGAAGGATCGCTTTGATCTTTATATCGGAGACAGAAATAAACGAATCCCTGTGGGACTGCTCCCTGAGCACGATACGGCCTTTGCCATGACCATTCACCAGTCACAGGGCTCGCAGTTTGAGCACGTTGCGGTCCTTTTACCCACTTCTGAAGACAGTCTTCTGGCTTCACGGGAACTCTTTTATACCGGTGTCACCCGTGCACAAAAAGAAGCGGCTGTTTTCGGTACTGCAAAGACGATTGAAGTATCGGTTCTGAGAAAAACCGAGCGATCGAGCGGATTAAAAGACCGTCTTAAAGAATAGCGAAAGTGCCCGAATTCGGGCACTTTTATTTAATATCAACTTAATATTATTCTAATTGAAATCGGACGGTCAGCTATCCGACAAAGCGCATCACACACATGATGCCGATCATGATAAAGGCAATCGCCAATTTAGCAGCAATGCCCGCAATCATGCCGATCCAGGTCGCCCAACTGACCTTGCCTGCCTGGCGCATATCGCGATGACCGATCATTTCACCCACGAAAGCACCGATCACAGGAAAGAGGAAAATTCCTAATAAACCGAAGGGAATACCGACAATTGTGCCGATTAAAGCACCTGTTAATCCCAGTTTAGTGGCCCCTGCTTTCTGTGCCCCCAGCGTTTGACTCACCCAATCAATAATGATGGAAATAACGGTTAAGACACCCAATGCGATGAGAGTACCCCAGCCGAAATACTGATAGTCCTCCATATAAGCGATCAACCAACCGCCCGCAAAAATCATCGGTATGCCGGGCAATGCCGGGATAATCGTGCCGGCTAAGCCTACGAGAATCAGCAAAAAGGCGACGCCATAGAGGCCATAGGTAATCAAAGCATCCATCATCTTTAAACCCTTGCTCGGTTTTTAAATTGAGTGTATTCGCCGAAGAACGTGAGCTCCACGGTTCCGGTCGGACCGTTACGCTGCTTACGAACAATCGCTTCAGCATCGCGCTCCTGATCCGTATCCCTCAGATCCTGGTTATAGACTACGTCACGGTAGAGGAAAATAATCACGTCAGCATCCTGTTCAATAGAACCGGATTCTCTTAAGTCACTCATCATCGGGCGTTTATCGGGGCGCTGTTCCAAAGAGCGGTTTAACTGAGAAAGGCCGATAATCGGACAATTAAGCTCCTTAGCTAAAAGCTTCAGACCGCGGGACATTTCCGAGATTTCCTGCGCACGGTTTTCTCCCCTGCCGTCACCCGACATCAACTGAATGTAGTCGACGACAATCAACCCCAATTGCTTCACTTCACGCGATAAGCGTCTGGCGCGCGAACGAAGATCCGAAATCGTCAAACCGGATGAGTCATCGATAAAGATATTTTTCGAATTGGAAATATCTGTGATGGCTGCACCCATCTTTTGGAATTCATCACCTTCCAAACGACCGTTTCTTAAGTGTTCCAGACGAATGCGCTGATAAGAGCTGATTAAGCGCATGGCTAACTGCTCGGCAGGCATTTCCATGGAAAAGATCGCAACAGGCATTTCGGCACGCAAAGCCACGTACTCTGCAATATTCATCGCAAAGGTGGTCTTACCCATGGCAGGGCGCCCGGCCACAATAATGAGTTCACCCGGATGCATGCCTTTGGTGAGGCGGTCCAAATCAATAAAGCCCGTAGGAATACCGGTGATGGGATTTTGATTCTTGGAGTTATAAAGCTTGGTAATCTGCTCGTTCACCTCAGCTAAAGCTCCTTTAATCGGTTTGAGGCCTGCACCGGCTACCTGAGCGTCTTCACTGATTTTAAAAATAGCACTCTCAGCCCGATCCAGAATATCCTTGGTTTCCATTCCCTTGGTGTCAAGAGCCGAGTCAACGATTTGTGAGCCGACGTTAACCAGATTGCGAAGAATACTGCGGTCACGAACAATTTCAGCGTAACGTCTGGCATTGGCGGAGTTCGGCGTATTCATGGCCAAAGAGTTTAAGAAACTCTTTGTGCCTTCCTGTCCCAAGCCGACGGAAGCCATGGAATCATGGACGGTTAAAACGTCAGCAGGACGCCCCTGGCTGATAAGCTGAACAATATGCTCATAGATACGGCGGTGGTCACCCCGGTAGAAATCCTCGGGGGTCACCACGTCGTTTACCATGTCAAAGACACGGTTGTCGATCAACAAACTTCCCAATAAACCCTGCTCTGCCTCTGTTGAATGGGGCGGCAGACGCACGGTATCCGTTGTTTTTTCTTCAGGCATCTTCTTATATCTAATCTCTTTAAAACTGTGCTCGGTATTTTAGCAAAGCAGATTTTTAAACCATTAAATTAATTATTTGAAGATATTAAGTGTTATCTAATTAATTCTTTTTAAAACAATGTATTAAACAGTGCAAAAAGAATTGTTATAGAGTTGATTCAATTGTTAAATTTTCCATTTTTAAACTATTCTCAAATGCTGACCTGATCGAAAAGCGCGATACGCCCACGCTCATAGGCGTTCCTTACATTCTCAGCATTAATTCCAAAGTATTAAGAAACTTATGAGAATTCTAAAACTTGACAAATTGTTTTCAGCAAAATCATCAAGTGTGTTGAATAGTTTTACTCGCCTGTTGTTGCCGAGCGATCTCAATACAGTAGTTTAATTGCTCAATAGCTCTTTCTGCGATTAAACAAGTCAGAGCATCTGCACAATTATCTCTATTGAATATGGCTAGAGCCTCATAATACCGCTCTCTATCTTCAGCATAACGAATGTTAACCGGCCAATACCCTTCCCGAACCAACATATAGTTTAGAAGTAAACGACCGGTTCTTCCGTTGCCATCAGAAAACGGATGGATTGTTTCGTACTTCGCATGGAACAACGAAGCTTTTTCAATCGGATGCAGAAGGTTTGTAGGATCATTAAAACAATCGACTAATTCATGAATTTTGCCCTGAATTTCCCAATATTCGACAGTTTTACAGATAGTTCCGAGAATCCTGACGTTATGATCACGAAAGACGCCACAGAACTCGGGTAAGGCTCCCAGCATGACATATCGATGAAAGCTAAGGATTAAAGCCTCAGAAAGTTCAATTTGATCTTCTACAAAGTCGAAAATAGCATCAAACCCTGCAGCGTAACCTTGAGCAGCCATGAAATCTCGTATGGACTTTCCTGAACCGACTGCAATTCCTTCTTTAACGGCCAAAACAGTCTCTCGTAGGCTCAAGGTTGATCCTTCAATCGCATTAGAGTCATATGTTGTTTGCAGTTTGATTTCCTCCCGTAATCTTTTAACGGCAGGAGCTGAAAGAGGTCTGCAAGCTCGGAACTTTTCAAGAGTTGTATCTGCTTTAGCTAACCATTCATACTTCGATTCTGTCATATTGATATCAATTTTTAAAAGAATTCTGGGTGATGATATCCGATCGATGCTCAAAAATGAAAAAGGCCCGATTCCCAAAGGAACCGAGCCTTCAATTCGGTCAGGATACTGAATTAAGCTTCAGCGATGACGCGAACGGTGATTTCGGCGGTGATATCCGTCATCAAACCGATCGTGATCGGGGTTTCACCCAAAGCCTTGATCGGGCCGTTAGGCAAACGAATCTGAGCCTTCTTAATATCGAAACCTTGAGCTTGAAGAGCTTCAGCGATGTCGGCGTTCGTAACGGAACCGAAGAGGCGTCCGTCAACACCGGCCTTGCTGGCCACTTCAACCACGTCGCCGTTCAACTTGGCAGCGATCGCTTCAGCAGCAGCGATACGTTCGGCCTGAGCCTTTTCCAATTCAGCGCGACGTTGTTCGAATTCGGCAATAGCGGCTTGCGTAGCACGCTTAGCACGCTTGGTGGGGATCAAGTAGTTACGAGCGTAACCATCCTTAACCTTAACGATGTCACCCAATTCACCGAGGTGGGTAATCTTTTCAAGAAGAATAACTTGCATTTGATTAACTCCTCACTCGATTATTGATTGTCCGTGTACGGCAACAAAGCCAAGAAACGAGCGCGCTTGATGGCCGTGTCGAGTTGACGTTGATAGTGAGCCTTCGTGCCCGTCAAACGAGCCGGCATGATCTTGCCGTTTTCTTGGATGAAGTCACGGAGCGTTTCCACATCCTTGTAGTCGATCATTTCGACGTGTTCGGCCGTGAAGCGGCAGAACTTCTTGCGCTTAAAGAGCGCGTTTTGTTGGTTGCCACGGCGCGGCTTACCCTTGCCCTTTGCACCAAAAGCCATTTTTAAACTCCTTGTGAGTATTGCGTAATATGAACGATCATTTGTCGGGAACGCTGTGAGCGCGGGGCCAAAAATCCGGAGATCTCAAAAATCGATCCCAAGGGTTCTTTGTCCAATGCCTGAGCGATATCGCCGCAGGCTTTGCCGGCAAAATCAAAAACCAATTTACGGTCTTCACCGGCTTCTTTAACCACACTCATGTGGTGAAACACCACTTCTAAAACCGCCAACCCTGCAGGTGTGTACCGCATCTGAGCTTTTTGTGTGAACTCACCCGTTAATCTGATCGTGTTCACCGGCGTCTCTTTATTGTTTCCGACAGGATTAAAAATTAATTAAGCAGCGGCAGCTTCTTCAGCTTGAGCAGCTTGGGCCTGAGCCTGAGCAGCTTCGCTGGCAGCCTTCTTCTGTTCTTCTCTTTCGACGATCTTCATCATCGGAGAAGGAGCAGTTTCAGCCTTCTTCATCTTGATCGTTAAATGACGCAACACGGCGTCGTTGAAGCGGAAGCCGTTTTCGATCTCAGCGAGCGTTTCGTGAGAGCATTCAACGTTCATGAGAACGTAGTGAGCCTTGACCAACTTTTGAAGCGGATAGGCCAAGGGACGACGACCCCAGTCTTCCACACGATGCATCTTGCCGCCTTGTTCAGCGACCAGAGCCTTGTAGCGTTCGATCATAGCGGGCACTTGCTCGCTTTGATCCGGGTGCACAATAAAGCAAATTTCATAATGACGCATTGGTATTGTCTCCTTACGGGAAAAGCCACCCGGAGCGTCTATTTCCGGTGTGGCAAGGACAGAAAAACCAGGATTGTAATCAATAATCCTGTCCTTTGCAAGCGCAAAAAGAGAACTTTTCGCTGACTTTTTAACGAGTTAGCGAATATTTTCTTCTCGAAACAGCAAAAGCGGCGCTATATTAACACCAATTGAAGAAAATTGGGACCTTTTTCTTATGCAAGTCACTGTTGTCGTTGAAAATTTTTGCACTAACCGCGCTCTTCGATCCGAGTGGGGATATTCGCTTTTTCTTGAAGGCGAAAAAACACGCCTGCTTTTGGATACCGGTTCAGAGTCTCATGCCTTTGTCCACAATCTCAAAGCGCTCAGAATTAATCCTAAAACGATCGATCATATCGTTTTGTCTCACGGTCACTTTGACCATACGGCCGGACTCATTGACGCCATGATGCTTGCTCCTCAGGCCAAACGCTGGGCCGCCCGCTCAATATCAGTGCCCCGTTGGGGCGATGCCGATCACAAGCGTCTGAGCGGCGGAGGTGCTTTTTTGGCTTCAGCGCTCACCGATCCTATTGATTCTTGGGCGAGAGTAACAGATGAAGTAATCGCCTTCATGGTCCCTCAAAACGCACGGGATCCTCAATTTGTCAACACTAAAAATTTGTGGGAAGAACGGTCTAACGGCAAAATTGTCCCCGACACTTTTGCTGATGATCTGTCGCTTCTGGTTAAAGGAGAAAGAGGCTACAGCGTTATTTTGGGCTGCGCTCATGCGGGACTGCCCAATATCCTTCGCTATGCGCAAGAGACATTTGGAATCGCTTCCTTTGACACGGTTCTGGGCGGAACGCACTTAAGCGCTGCTTCTGACGAAGATTTACCTAAATGGATAGAAGCGCTCAAGGCATTTAAAGTGAGTCGCTGGCGACCCAATCACTGCACAGGATTTCGGGCTGCTGCAGCCTTGGCCAAGGTCTTTGACGATGTCGATTGGGCAGGCTGCGGCATGCGTATCAGTCTATAGATTATTCGCGTCTTAACTCAAAATGCGTAAAGAGCGATTTTAATGCCTCGATTGTTTCGGGCTCCGGGTACTCGTGACCAATATTTTCAAAGGGAAGATCGAGCTCTTTGGGTTTACGGTAAATCTGAAGCGCAAAGGTTTCGACTCCCCGACCCTTTAACTCGTTAGCCAGTTTGAGAATCTTTTCATCGGGCAGATAGGACGGATGAGCCGTTGTCCGGCACTCGTAGGAAACACCGGCTTTTTGAATCAAATTCAAAGTTTCAGAGACGTTTTTTGCAGGGTCTGATTTTTCAAGCCCCACAATCCATCGATAGGCTTCAGAGTCAGAAAGCGATGCTTTAATGTCAAGCCCCACCCAATCGACTAACCCGATCACACTTGCGAGATGCTCAGGATAGCAGCCCGAAGTATGAAGCCCCACTTTAAAGCCCATTGCTTTGACCTGATTCATTGCGTCGGCTAAGGCCGGATCCAGAGTCGGCTCACCTCCTGAAAACACCACCGCATCCAAAAGTCCCTGACGGCGGCAAAGAAGCTCATGAAGCTCTTTCCAGGAGCTGTGCAGATATTCTTTGGGAAAGTCTCTCGGCTGCATATGCGGATTGTGGCAGTAGCGGCATCGCCAGGGGCAGCCCTGAATAAACGCTACGGCCGAAAAATAACCGGGATAGTCGATACTGGTATAGGGCGTAATAGCAGCGATTTTGAGGTGCTCGGCACTGAGAGGATGGGCAATTAAGGACATCGGCGTACTTTCTACAAAGATGAGACAAAAAAGGCGCAGGGTTACACTGCCCCTGCGCCCGAACTCAGTTATTTATCGAGATGGCATTTACTTTCTACAAAGCACTTGCGTTCGTAGAATTCACCTTTTTTACCGGTATTAAAAGACGACACCGGACGATGGTAACCCATCACGCGAGTCCAGACTTCGCAGGGCTGGCGTTCACTGTCTTTGAGTTCAATCTTTTCTTCTTTCTTATCCATTTTTTATTCCTTTAAAAATCAGCAATCTGCTTTTTCGCAGGCACAGGCCTTTGCTTTCTTTGCCCGAATCAGTTCGGCATCGCAGATCGGGCAGAAATCATGGCGCCCGGAAATGTAGCCGTGCTTGGGGCAGATGGAGAAAGTCGGCGTGACCGTGAGGTAAGGCAGACGGAACCGCGTGAGTGCGCGGCGCACCAATTCCTTACAAGCCTTGGAGGAACTCACTGCATCGGCCATGTAAAGGTGCAGGACGGTGCCGCCCGTGTACTTGCGCTGCAAGTCATCCTGCATTTCAAGCGCCAGGAACGGATCGTCCGTAAAGCCCACCGGGAGCTGAGAGCTGTTGGTGTAGTAAGGATTCGATTCGGTACCTGCCTGAATAATATCCGGAAAGCGCTTTCTGTCTTCCTTGGCAAAGCGGTACGTTGTGCCTTCAGCAGGCGTAGCTTCGAGGTTATACATGTGTCCCGTTTCTTCCTGGAATTCAACCATTCTGGCACGGACATGATCCAAAAGCTTTAAGGCAAAAGCATGACCCCAATCGTCGGTGATATCGTGTTCATCGCGAGTGAAATTGCGGATGCATTCATTGATGCCGTTTACACCGATCGTGGAGAAGTGGTTGCGAAGCGTACCGAGATAGCGCTTCGTATACGGGAAAAGTCCCTGATCGATATGGCGCTGAATCACCTTGCGCTTGATTTCAAGACTCGTCTTTGCCAAATCAAGCAGATGATCCAATCGTGCAATGAGCCCCTCTTCATTACCCTTGAAAAGGTAACCCAGTCTGGCACAGTTAATCGTCACCACACCCAGGGAGCCCGTTTGCTCCGCAGAACCGAAAAGGCCGTTGCCGCGCTTTAAGAGCTCGCGCAAATCGAGCTGCAGACGGCAGCACATCGAGCGGATCATGTTGGGCTTGAGTTCTGAATTGATAAAGTTTTGGAAGTAGGGCAGCCCGTACTTTGCTGTCATCGCAAAGAGCTTCTCAGCATTCTCGCTTTCCCAATCGAAGTCAGGCGTAATGTTGTAGGTCGGAATCGGGAACGTGAACACACGGCCCTTTGCATCACCCTTCGTCATCACTTCAATGTAAGCGCGATTGATCATATCCATTTCACGCTTGCAGTCGCCGTAGGTAAAGGGCATTTCCTCGCCCCCAATAATCGGGTGCTGATTTCGCAAATCTTCCGGGCACGTCCAGTCAAAGGTGAGGTTGGTAAAAGGCGTCTGCGTACCCCAGCGAGAGGGGACATTCAGGTTATAGATGAGTTCCTGAATGCTCTGCAGCACTTCTTCGTAAGGAACATTGTCCTTTTTGATAAAGGGAGCGAGATAGGTATCAAAAGAGGAGAAGGCCTGAGCACCGGCCCATTCGTTTTGCATCGTTCCCAAGAAGTTGACGATCTGACCGGTCGCAGACGACAGGTGCTTCGGAGCACCGGCTTCCACTTTCCCCGGCACACCGTTAAGCCCTTCTGTCAAAAGCGTTCTCAAAGACCACCCTGCGCAGTAGCCCGAGAGCATATCGAGGTCATGGATGTGGAAATCCCCTTCGCGGTGAGCGCGGCCGATTTCTGCCGGATAAATGTAATTTAACCAGTAGTTGGCAACGACTTTACCGGAAACATTCAAAATCAAGCCGCCCAGTGAGTAGCCTTGGTTGGCGTTGGCGTTGACACGCCAATCAAGCTGCTGAAGGTACTCGTTAATGGACGATTCAACATTGACCCAGCTTTGTCTGGCATCGCGCGCTTTCTGACGCTGTTCGCGATAAACAATGTAGGCGCGAAGCGTCTTGAAATACCCCTCATCAAAAAGAGCATGTTCAACAGCATCCTGCACCTGTTCGATATGAGGCGTCACTAAATTAAGCGCCCTTAAACTCGGTAAAACACGCTCTTCGGTAATGCGGGCAGCTTGCGCTTCATCAAACTCTCCCGTTGCCTTACCGGCTCGGGCGATAGCAGAGACAATTTTGCTTGCGTCAAAATCCTTCACACTGCCATCGCGCTTAATTAAGTGCGACAACTTGTTCTCTAACATCAGGGATTCTCCAATAGACCGATCGCTCTGAACATCCGAACGATTTCTGACTCCACTGTAACGAAGAAGGAAGACTTTGAGTGCTTAAAAATTGAGCTCTTTCACCCTACACACTACATTTAGAAACCCAAGTTATCCACACTGCCGAAAAGCTCTTGTTTTTCAACCTTTCTTTGGGATTTCCGGTTTGTCAGGGTTTACCCTCTTATACTATATATTGTGTTTATGCAATTTTTAGGCTCAATTAATTGATTTAATAGCTTGATTTTTCAGAAAAAACCATTAATCATGTGATCAGTTGGATCTGATTGCACGAGAAATTTAACTATGCATAAAACATGGATCGCAATGACTGCCTGCGTGTGCATCACCAGTTGCCTTTCAGTACCTTCGACAATCAGAGGCACGGTCGTTGAAGCCACCATGAATACCGTCACGCTCAAAACAAACGAAAACCAAACCTATGTTTTCAGCACTGTTGAAACCGACAAGACACAGTTAAACGGTCTTGTGCTTGGGAAAACTGTCAGTGCAGCCTTTCGGGGAGCCTATCACAGTGGACAGGAGCTTTTGAAATTAAGCGACTATCCGCTGCCTGTTGATCTTTTTAATGATGCAATGGTTTTTATTCCTGCCGACTCATCCGATGGCCTCCTTTATCTTTTGGATGAGAAAGAAAAATCAACACTACAACTGTATGACGCAGCGGGCAAACTGCACGCAACTCTGACACGATCATCAACAGCAGAGGCAAGCGCTTTCTGGCATGCCCCTTCGCTCGGACTCAAACTGCAAAATGAAAAAGGCATCCTGACTCTTAGGCAAAACGGAAAACCCGTTTATGCCGAAAGTACAAGCTTTGCGGATTCAAGCTTGGGAGAACTCACTGAAGAACACTTTACAGGGGTGCTGCCTGCCGCTGACTGCGAAGGCATTCGCTACGATCTGAGAATTAAACATCGCGCCTTCAGCGGCGACGGACTGTTTCTTCTGACACTGACTTATCTTAACGCTCAAGGAGATCGCGATATCTCTTACTCTTACTTAGGCAGACGCTTCACGCTGCGAGGAAGTGCCGATGATGAAAACGACATTGTCTGGCAGTGTCAAACGGATGATCGGGCATTTGCTCCGGCATTTTTGTATGAGCCGGAAGACCAAACCCTTACTCTTTTGACCAAAGAGCATCGAAAAATACAATCTCAATTGAACTACACACTCAGAAAAGTGCGCTAGAAACGAAAATGGGTCATCGAAACTCTTTGCCATATTTCGATAACCCACTTCTTAAAGCATGGTAAGAGAGTACTCCACGGCTGACCAGGCTCAGGATTCGCTCTTACATTGAGGAGCTTACATGCTTAATTTCTGGGTTTAATTCTAGCTTAAGAAAGGCTTTTTTCAATAACATCTATTTGTTTTTCTTAAAGAATTTTTTGCAAAATTAAGGTTTTTCACCTATTAAAAGAGTTTTTTCTGAGTATTTTTCCTTAGAAATCACGCCTTAACAAAACACAAATGCAATACCAAAAAAGCTAATCCGTTCGGATGATTCTCTTAACATTAAGGGAAAATACCATTATTCTTAACCCGAATAAAAAAACAGCTGTTGCACAGATCAAAACATCATGGAAACCACACAATCCCGTTATGAAGATTTCTTAAAATTGCGTGTTTTGCCCGAGGTTCTGACTCATCATTTGGGCAGACACGATGACTTACCGGCACTCACTCAATATTTGACCGCAGAGAAATCATGGAAGACCCTCACCTATCGTGAACTTTATGAAAGAGTGCTCAGATGGCGCCGCTCTTTTACCAAATTCAATTTGGAAAAAGGCTCTCGTGTTGCCATGCTGCTGCCTAACGGTATTGATGCCATCTGTTTTGACCAGGCAGCGCTCGCAAGCGGTCTGGTGCCCGTTCCCCTTCACGCCATCGATACGCCGGGCTCAAGTGCCTTCATCTTAAATGACAGCGGAGCACGAGTGCTCGTGACTGCCAAGTATCTGAAATGGAAAGGCATTCGTCAGGCCGACACGCTGCCTAACTTAAAGGCCGTGATCATCACCGATGACGTTGTGCCCGAAGACGATCAGGTCAATAACGCCGGTGTGAACGTCTGTACGTTGGCAGACTGGCTTGATGCGGCTGAAAATATTACGCCCGCCGAGGTTGAACTTGAGCCCACCGATTTAGCCGCTCTTGTCTATACGTCCGGCACCACAGGCCGTCCCAAAGGCGTGATGCTTACGCATGAAAACATTCTTGAAAACGCCAAGGGCGTGATGGGCAATATCCGTCCGGCTCCCGAAGACACCTGGTTCTCGTTCCTGCCGCTCTCGCACACCTTTGAAAGAACGACGACCTACTACCTTGCCATGGGTATGGGCAACCAGATCTTCTTTAACCGCAACATTTTGCAGATTGTTGACGATCTCAAATACGTACGACCCAGTATTCTCATGTCGGTGCCGCGCATCTATGAGACCGTTTACAGCAAATTAAACAGCCAGCTCGCCAAAAAAGGCGCCGTTGCCCGTTATGTGTTCAATTGGGCGGTGGAAGTCGGCTGGAGACGCTTTTGCAAAGCAAACGGGCTCCCTGTTGAGCACAGCTGGCGCGAGTGCCTTGACGGTTTAATGGCTGACTGGCTCGATAAAAAGGTGGGCTCATCTTTAAGAGCAGTCTTCGGAGGCGTCAAACCTCATGCATTTATTTCAGGCGGCGCCGCGTTGAACCAAACCGTTGCCAAGACCTTTATCGGTCTGGGTATTGAGATTTTCCAAGGCTACGGCATGACCGAAACGAGCCCCATTTTGGCAGTTAATAAAGAACACCAAAATGACCCCTCAACGGTCGGGATGCCGCTGCCCAATATGCAGCTTCGCATCGGCGAAAATGACGAACTTCAGGTAAAGGGCCCCTGCGTGATGAAGGGCTACTGGAACCGACAGGACGCTACAGCCGATGTATTTACTGAAGACGGTTGGCTCAGAACCGGTGACCAGGCCGATATTCTGCCGAGCGGCCACGTGAGAATCAAAGGCCGTATCAAAGAAATTATCGTAACGAGCACCGGGGAAAAGATTCCGCCTGCCGATCTTGAAATGGCAATCGAAACCGATCCGATGTTCTCCCAAGTGATGGCTGTGGGCGAAGGCTTGCCCTACGTGAGCATTTTGGCAGTTTTAAATAAGGAGCATTGGACGGATTTAGCCAAGGAAATTAACCTTGATCCGAACGATCCGAAGTCGCTTGGGGCAAAACTTTTGCACCAAACGCTTTTGCGCCGGGTGAAAAAGGCCACAAAGGGCTTCCCGCAGTACGGTGTGCCCCGTGCTTTAATCCTCACGCTTTCGCCCTGGACGATTGAAAACGGAATGCTCACGCCGACGCTCAAACTCAAGCGTCACGTCATTAAAGCGCGTTTTCAGGACGAGATCATTAAACTTTACGAAAATCACGGCGCTTAAGCGGATTTGATCTGAGCGTTTTTGAAGAGGCAGAGGATTTTTCTTCTGCCTTTTTTCTTCAGTGACAGAATAAAAATGACACAAAATCGTGTGTAATTTCCAGGGTATCTTTCGGTACAATGATTTGTTTAGATAAACTTTCCAGAAAGATCCGTCAAAATGGCAAGTCATACGTACATTGATGATTTCAAAACGCTCCCGCAGATGCTCGAGCACACTCTGGCAACCAAGCCTGATAAGGAGGGTTACCGCTATTACGACTACGAGCAGGAAAAGTGGACGAGCGTCACCTGGAGAGAATTCGGTGAACGCGTGATGCGTTGGCGCAAAGCCTTTGCCGCAATGGACTTAAAACGCGGTGACCGTGTGGCAATGCTATTGATTAATTCGCTTGATGCCCTCACTTTTGACCAGGCTGCGCTTGCCAATGCTTTAGTCCCCGTTCCCCTTCATGCAATCGATACACCGGAGTCAGCCGCCTACATTATGAGTGACAGCGGCTGCCGCTTCCTCGTTACCACAACGAAAGCCCGCTGGAACGCACTCTTTCACTCCGATACCCCGGTGCCGACTCTTGAACAGGTGGTCTTTACCACAGAAGACGAAGAGGGAGACAGTAACGCAACGCACTACTGCGGTGTTAAAAAGTGGCTCGATCGCGGCAACGCTATCAGTGAAAAAGACCTGCCTGCAGGCCCCGATGAAGAGGATCTGGCTGCCATTGTCTATACGTCGGGCACCACAGGGCGTCCCAAGGGCGTCATGCTCACCCACCGCGCAGTGCTCTCCAACGTTCAGGACATTGCCAAAGAAATGCCCTTGGACGATGACGATCTCTTTTTATCCTATCTGCCCCTGTCGCACACGTTTGAGCGCACAGCCACGTATTACAACTGCGTAGCGCACGGCGCCACACTTGTCTTTAGCCGCGGTCCGATGCAGCTTGCGGAAGACTTCAAAGACATTCATCCTACCGTGATGTGCTCAGTGCCCCGTGTGCTTGAGCAGTTTTATGCCAAAATCCAGGCCAAATACGCCCTAAGCGGACACAGCGCTCAGGTCATGGCCGAGCGGGTTGTTGCGGCCGGCTGGCGGGACTTTTGCCGCGCAAACGACCTGCCGCTTGAAGCTGACGGTTTGCCCGAAATGGATTCGATCATCAAGTCGCTTTATTTTGACCAGGTAGCCCGCCCCGTGCGTGAGCTCTTCGGTCCGCGCTTTAAATATATTGTGAGCGGCGGTGCAGCCTTAAACGGCATGGTGGCTAAGTTTTTCTGTGCCTTAGGCCTTAACATCCGTCAGGCCTATGGTTTAACCGAATACAGTCCCGTCATTTCCATGAACGGTATGACAGGCAACCACCCGGCTACGGTCGGCATGCCTCTGGCTCGCTGTCAGGTTCGCGCAGGCGACAATGAAGAGCTCCAGGTCTACGGTCCCAGTATGATGAAGGGCTACTGGAATTTACCCAAAGAAACAGCCGAAACCTTTACCGCTGACGGCTGGCTTCGTACCGGTGACCAAGTGGATTTAAGCGATGGGGGCCGCGTGCGGATCAAAGGCCGCATCAAAGAAATTATCGTGACGAGCACCGGTGAAAAGATTTGTCCGGTCGACGTTGAATTTGCCATCCAGGAAGATCATCTTTTTGAGCAGGTGATGGTGGTGGGCGAAGGCCGTCCCTACATTACGGCTCTTGTGGTCGTCAACGATATGCTCTTCAGACTCTTGTGCGAGGAAGTGGGCATTACGCCTGACAGCCCTGCACTGAACCGCTGCCGAGACCTCAGAGCAAAAATCGTCAAACGAGTCCGTCAGGCCGCCAAGCACTTCCCGCAATACGGGGTGCCGCGCAACGTTTATATTCTGAGAAAGCACTGGACCGCCGAAGACGGACTTCTGACCCCGACGATGAAGCTTCGCCGCAGACAGATTGCCGAGCGCTTTGCCCACGAAATCGAAGAGCTCTACGAGTCACCCAGAAAGCGTTAAACGCACCTTTTAAATAACACCAAGGGGCCACGAGGCCCCTTGCCTTTAGAAAAAAGAAAATGTTTTTTGATACCCACTGTCACATTCACATGCCGCAGTTCGATGCTGACCGAGAGGCAGTGCTTGAACGGATGCGCGAGGCTCAAATCTCCCGAGCCGTTATTGTTGCAACAGAAGAAAATGAAATTGACGCGGTAAGCGCTTTGGCTCAGAAAAACGAAGGGCTTTTTACAGCCTTTGCCGTGAGCCCCCAGGATGAGACTTTGCCGGATCTCACTGCCGAAGAGATTGCCCGAAAAATGCTTTTACCCAAAATGGTTGCAGTGGGTGAAACGGGTTTGGATTATCACTACTGCCACGAGCCCTTGGATTGGCAAAGAAAGCGCTTCGGCACTCATATCGATGCGGCACTCATTGCCCGCAAGCCCCTGATTATTCATTCGCGCGAAGCTCAGGACGATACGATTGCGATCTTAAAGGCGCACCACGCCGAAGAGTGCGGTTTTGTGCTGCATTGCTTCTGCGGTGACTGGGACTTTGCGAAAAAAGCTCTGGATTTAGGAGGCTACCTCTCTTTTTCAGGCATTGTGACCTTTCGCTCTGCCGTGGATATTCAGGAAGTCGCCCGCAAGGCGCCTGAAGACCGCCTTTTCATTGAAACCGACAGCCCGTATCTGGCCCCTGTGCCGCTTCGGGGCAAACGAAACGAGCCTTCTTTTGTGCCCCATGTCGCTCAATATCTGGCTCAATTGCGCCATACGACGCTTGAAGACATCGCTCAAGTTACAATGCTCAATGCCAATCGTTTTTTCGGATTAAGTGATGCTCAAAAATAGTCTTTTTACAGTGCTCTTTCTTTCAAGCTTTGCCTGTGCCGCTCAAACGGTCACGCCCGGCGTGCCGCTTGACGTGCAGATGCAGGAAGCAATCGTGCAGGACGATGCACCGAAAGTTGCATATATGCTTCGAGAGCTCGCTTATGATCCGAACTTCTATCTGCCTAACGGTGACACGCCCCTCGTTTATGCAATCCGCATGGACGCTAAGGTAAGCACCAATCAGGTTTTGTTAAGAAGCTTCAAAATCAACGTGAAGGTGCCGACATTAAGAGGTGAGACGCCGCTCATGCTGGCTGCGATCAAAGGTGATCGGCCGCTGGCGGAAAAACTCATTGAAATGGGCGCACCCGTTAATGCCGATTTCGGCTGGACGGCGCTTCATTATGCGGCAAGCACCGGTCAGACGGCGATGACGCGTTTTCTGATTGAAAAAGGCGCCGAGGTCAATGCCCGCACCGAGCGCGGGGTGACGCCTTTGTATATGGCAGCCCGTATTATTGCTGCGCCCACTGTGGATGTATTGCTTGAAGCCGGAGCCGATAAAACGCTCTGTAACGACCAGGGCATCAGCCCCGAGGCCATTGCTGCAAAGAGAGGCGACAGCAAACTTGCGCAAAAGCTTCATATCAGCGCCTGTGCTCCCTGGCCGCCCGAGGCTGCTGAGCCGCCCGTTTCTCAAACAGAAACTGTTTCTGAAGACATAAAGGACAACGAGTCGTGAAAGAAAGTCAAAGTCTTGAACTTTTGGCACCGGCTAAAAATGCAGCTGTCGGCATTGAAGCCATTTTGCACGGAGCCGATGCGGTCTATATCGGAGGACCGGGGTTCGGTGCTCGGGTAGAGGCTGCCAACGCTTTTGACGATATCCGAAAGCTCACCGAATTTGCCCATCGCTTCAATGCTCGCGTTTACATGACGCTCAATACGATTGTGAACGATGAGGAAAGAAAGGACGCCGTACGTTTGGCGCACCTTGCTTATGAAAACGGAGTCGATGCTTTGATTGTTCAGGATATGGGGATTCTGGCAAGTGAGCTGCCACCCATCCAGCTTCACGCTTCAACGCAGTGCGACGTGCGAACACCTGATAAAGCCCGTTTTCTGGAAAGCGTCGGTTTTTCTCAAGTCGTCCTTGCCCGCGAGATGAATCTTGCTGAAATTGCCCGGTGCTTTAAAGCTTTGCAGTCCGCGCGGATTGAATACTTTATCCACGGAGCACTTTGCGTGAGTTATTCCGGCCAATGCTACGCGAGTTTTGCCGCTACCGGCCGCAGCGCAAACCGCGGAGCCTGCGCACAGCTTTGCCGCCTGCCCTACAGCGTCTACACTGAAAACGGGCGCGAACTCCTGCGTGATCGGCACGTACTCTCTTTAAAAGACAATAACCAGACCGAGAACCTTGAAGCATTAATTGATGCGGGCGTAAGAAGCTTTAAGATTGAAGGAAGGCTCAAAGACGCCTCATACGTTAAAAACATCACCGCTCACTATCGGCAGGCGTTGGATGCGATTCTCGCCAAAAGAGCCGATCTGAAAAGATCCAGTGACGGAATAAGCTACATTGACTTTACCCCCGATCCTACAAAATCCTTTAATCGGGGTTTTACCGATTACTTCACGCGCGAACGCCATCATGATATGGCCGTTTTTGAAACGCCGAAAAATACGGGTGAAAAAATCGGTGAAATCGTTCGGGTCAACAACGACGCACTCGAAGTTAAAAGCCGAGAGGTCATTCATAACGCTGACGGCCTCACGTATCTCACGCGAGAAAAAACTCTGATGGGGTTTGCCGTCAACCGAGCTGAAGAAATCAGACAGGGAGTCTGGCGCCTGACGTTAAGAGAGCGCCCCATTTTGAAAAAGCACCCGCAATTGGTCCCCGGCATGACACTCTACCGAAATCGGGATCAGGCTTGGGAAGAGCTCCTCTCTAAGCCCACTGCCAAACGATTGATAGGGCTTAAGGCTCATTTTAAGGCTGATGAGAAAGGTTTTAGTCTTGAACTTACCGATGAAAGAAACAATAGCGCATCGGTGCACTTAGATAACCCTTCGGCCCAAAAAGCCTCTCATATTGAGCAAAACCGTCTTAACATTGAAAAGAATTTAAAAAAGACGGGCGGCACCGATTTTGAGATCAAAGCACTTCAGATTGATGATGAGGGCTATTTCGCGCCTGCGAGCATCGTCAATCAGATGCGCCGCGAAGCGCTTGAGGAAATGAGCAAAGTAAGGCTTCTTCATTTTCAAAGGTTAGAACCCGCACGCGTTACTGAAAACCTCCCCTATCCTGATGCCACGGATTTCAGGGCAAACGTTTTAAACGAAAAGGCCGTTCTTTTCTACGAGCGCCACGGAGCGAAAATTAAGGAGCCTGCGCTTGAGACGGGCTGCATCCGCCGTGAAGTGCCGCTGATGGTCACCAAACACTGTGTGCGTTACGCGCTGGGACTGTGTCTGAAAGACAACATTGAAAAAGTTAAGGCCGATCCGAGCCTAAAGGAGCGCTTTAGACCTAACCCTTTAATTTTGAAATCAGGCCCCAATGTCTATCGCGCAACCTTTGACTGCAAAAAGTGCGAAATGACCTTAACCGGCAAAGTAAAAACTCCTGTTAGCCTTGGAGAACTCAAACTTAAGGAAATCTGAAGAATTGTTTGTATGAACTGTTTTCTTGTTTTTTCTCAAACATTCGGGTTTCTTAGTATGAAATAGGTAGAAACCACTAAGCACTTATGGTACATTACGTGCCGTGAATAAACAGGTTCTGTTTAAACACAAAAGTCGTGGCAACGATCGGTCCGCTGCCACGACTTTTCTTTTGTCTGTCGTCTCAATCAGTCAATGCGCAAACGCATTTCACTCAAACGGGCACGTGCTTCACGCAAAAGTGCGTGATAGGCCTTGGCACGGCGATTTTTCAGACTCCAGATTTCAAGAGCGGCGAGAATCGTAGCCAGTACAAAAACCAAAACAACGCTGTAGCCCTGAGCTGTTAAATTAAACAAAAAGAAGTCTTCCATTATCACAGCTCCCCTTCCAAAGCCGCATCCTGAGCCCAAACTGCGCGGCGTTCACGCTCCAAAATCACCGTTCTGCAGCGGCTCAATGCCATCGCTAAAGAGTAAGTGAAAAGATTCAATCCGAATAAACACATTAAGACATAAGCATCCCGTCCGTTTGAACGCAAAAGGCTATTGTCCAAATCATGAGCCATCGGGGTAAAGAGATCAAAAAAGACGTAAAGCCCCGGGATCACAATGAGGCCGAGTAAAGCGGAAACCGAAGCCTTTTTATCATTAATTGTCTGGCGGGAGTTGATTTTGGAGGCTGAAAGCGAAATAAAGGCTCCGAAAAAGATGAGCAAAATAAGTAAAGCGGTAAGTCTGGAGTCCCAGATCCAAAATGCTCCCCACATCGGGCGGCCGAAAAGGGCACCGGAACCGATGGAAAAAAGGGCCATCACAAAACCGCTTGGCGCAAAGCCGTGAGAAAAGACTATCGGCATTAAGGCTTTGCGGTTTAGAAGATGAAAAAGACTGCCTAAAGCCACTACGGCATAAAAGGCCAGCGCCACAACAGCAGCAGCGATGTGAAGATAAAAGACCCAATAGATATCAGCCTGACCGATTGCAGTTGTATCAGAGTAACTCAGCATCCAAAGCAGTGCAGCGGCCATGCTGCCCACTGACGTGAGCAGCAGAATCGGAATGAATTTGGCAAAAGTGAAGTAATAGGACTTGGGGTTAGCCATAGCAAAATCAGTGTCAACTCGAAGGCATTTTAACTCAAGAGCGGCATTCAGTCGCCAAGCTTAACAAAATTGCTGATTTTGAGCTCGTTTAAAAGCATCCCGTTGCCTTAAAATATCAAGGTTAATCGCGAGGATGAGCATGCAGTTTTTAATTGTTGATGACCACTCTATTGTCACGATGGCCCTTGAAATGCTTTTAAAGGACTACGACGGACAAAATAACAGCGTTTTTTGTGCCAACACAAAAGAAGAGGCTATCGCATTGGCCGATCAATACGGCGAAACCGCTGATCTGATGATTTTGGATCTGTCGATGCCGGGCGTTCAGGGCACATCCCTGATGGAAGAAATTGTAGCCGCGCACCCCACGTTAAAAATTTTGGTGATGAGCGGACTGCAGGATCAGCACAGTATCGTGCGTGTGCTGCAAATGGGGGCTGCAGGCTTTATCCCCAAGTCTCTTGAGGCAGGGCTCTTAACGTCAGCCATCGGTTTTGTTTTAAAGGGCGGCGTCTACATTCCGGTGAAACTGCTCAATCAGGCTCAGAAGTCCGGCCTTCTAACAAGCAGAGAGCCCATCAGTGAGTTGGGAAGCGTTCATCTGACCGAGCGCCAAAAAGATGTCTTGGAATTGTTAGCCAAGGGCGCCCCTATCAAACGAATCTGCAAAGAGCTCAATCTTTCCGAAGGGACCGTTAAAACTCACGTCACCGCGATTTATCGGGCCTTTGGTGCAAGCAACCGCACCGAGGCGCTGCTTGAAGCCAGGCGCCACGGCTTTGATGTCGGTGTTTAACGGGATTTTTCTTCCATGAGTTCCGAGAGCATGCCGTTGAGCGCTTCTCCCGTGACGGGCTTTTGCATAATTCTCGGCATGGCAAAAAGGGCTGCCTCACGCTCACCCAACACCCGAAGCGTGCGGACGTAGTGTTTCTCGATCACTTCAGAAGGAACAGCAGTCAGAAGTACCGAGGGCAGTCTTTCCCCTTTAATCAAAGACAGCTTCAGGATGCACTCCAGACCCGTGGCTTGTCCCTCACCCAAATTAAAGTCAGAGATGACCGCTTCGACTCTGTCAGTGAAGCGTATCTTCTCTTCGAGCTCTTCGTTTAGAGAGTCAGAGTCAATCACCTGAGCGCCCCAGCTTTCAATGAGCACTTTGAGGCTGTCTCTCACGGGGGTATTGTCTTCAATAAGCACCACTGATCCGGAGAGCTTTTCAATGGCTTTCAATTTTTTGCGGTTTTGTTTGAATATTCTCGCCTGCTCTGCTTCATGAACCGGCAGCTCTATTCTGAAGATCGATCCCCTGCCGGGGCGAGAACTCAGACTCAGCTTAATCTGAAGCTGCTCACAGATCGCCTTTACAATGGAGAGCCCCAAACCGTACCCTTCAGTTTGAGCCCGTGTGGTTTCGCTTCGGTAAAAATAATCAAAAATTCTTTTTTGCTCTTCGGGTTCAATCCCCACACCGCTGTCGACCACACAGATACTGACTCGGCGCTCACCGATTAAGCGCGCTGCCAATAAAATCTCCCCCTTTTGTGTGTAGGCCAATGCATTGGTAATTAAATTGCGGATGGCGCGGGTTAAAAGCTGCGCATCGGTACAGACATTGACGTCTAAATTTTTAAGCCTGAATTGAAGGCCTTTTTCTTTGGCAATAGGTTCAAACTCCAGAGCCAATTCTTCCAAAAGAACGCTCAGACGGATGGGTTCCATTTTGGCAGATGTGTGACCGGTCTCCAATTTGGAGACTTCCAGAATCTGTGCCACAAGTGTCTGCAGGGCTTGAGAGGTTTTAGCAAGCTGCTCAACAATTTTGAGCGTTTTGGGATCATCCGTTTTTTTCAACAACTGAATGTAAATCCCGATTGCCTGCAGCGGCTGACGAATGTCGTGATTGGCTGCGGTAAAAAAGCGGCTTCTCAAGCGACTCTGCTGCTCGGTCTCCCTGCGAAGCTTTTCAGCGAGATTTTTCTCAAGCGTCAGGCGTTTGACGAGATTTTCATTTTCCTGGTCATTTCTCACAGCCATCTGAACAATTTCGTTAAAGCGGCGGCCGGAATAAAACATAAAAACGACAACCGTCACCAACAATACGGCAATCATGAGGCGAGAAAGACCGAAGATTAACGCCAAGCGCAGCACCAAGGGGGTGATAGCGCAAAGCGTAAAGGCAACAAGGCTCGGAAGCCAGCAGGCGTAGACGGGCCAGGAGGCAAATGTGACCGATAAAATCACTGAGAACAAAACAATTTGAGCGGCTGAATCGTTTGCGGCATTGTAGGCAAACGTGAGCCCCGCAACAGCCCAAATAATGCCGCCCACCACCGCCAGGACCATCCAGGCTCGAATCCAGAAGTGAATTCTTGCGTGACGGTAGCGGTCGGCCCAGAATCGTCTGTTAAAGTCCACAGCCCCGTAGAAATGAACCGCTACGAGCAAAAGCCAGAAAATGAGTAAAAAGGGACTCACGACCGGCCACAGGAACATAGCAATCACGCAGGCGCCGGCCAACTCTGCAGCAAGCGCTACGGGCTGCAGTTTCAGGGAACTTAGGATTTGGCGAACAAGCACTCGGGAATTGCGCCTTCGCCACTGCTCAACGGACATATTTTCACTGTAATACGCACCGTTGGTGAGAAAGCGAACCCACTGAGCTTTAAGCCATCCCAACATAACTGAACTCAGAATCGTGGCGTCACTCTGGGGTGCTCTTTAGTGGAAAGCACCACATAGCCTTTTTCGGTTCTCATGCGAACTGTTGCGCCCACAGGCAAAGTGATTTTCACAGGCGAATGGCCGAAAGGCAGTCCATGCAGAATCGGCATGCCGGGCAGGCGTTGCCGAAGATAGGCTAAAACGTCTGAGAAAAGAAAATCATTTTCTCTGGGGTGAGCCGGATCGGCATCGCGGAAGTCACCGAACAAAATGGCTTTCTGTTTGGCGAGAACTCCGGCCATATCGAGCTGCGCCATGTGTCTTTCAATGCGATAGGCGCGGTCGTTGCAGTCTTCCAAAAAGAGAATGCCGCCTTCAATATCGGGGAAATAAGGTGTGCCCAATAAAGCCGTGACAATGGAGAGGTTGCCGCCCCAAAGCGTACCTTCGAAATCAAGGTCAGGCGCTTCCTTACAGGGAAAAGAGGCCACCCACTCCTCATTAAATAGGGACGAGTGAAAACTCTTTTCAGTCATAAACATGGGCGTATCGACAAAATCCGTGCCGTTTGGACCCTGGTAGCTCACTTTGCCGGTTTTGGTGAGATAAGCCAGATTAAAAGCGGTAAAGTCAGAGTAGCCGCAAAAGACCGGAGAGCGCGAAGCAATGGCCTCGTAGTCGATTTTGTCGAGAATGCGAGAAAGCCCGTAGCCGCCTCTGATAGGCAGCACCAAATCGATGTCTTTATCGCATGCAAGGCTCATCAAGCCTTCGAGGCGTTCTTGATCGGTCCCAGCAAACTGTTTGACGTTTTTAAAGACCGTATCATGCAGCACGACCTCAGCGCCGCGGTCAGTAAAGTAAAGCTTTGCCAGAGCAGGCGTTGAAATATCCAGTACGGCACGCGACGGGGCGCAGAAGCCCACTCGAATCGGATAATTAGGCATGGCGTTTTTCCGCAAAAAAGTCAGTTAATAACGCAGCCGCCTCTTTGCCGCATACACCGCCGTCGACCTGAACACGGTGATTGAGTTTGGCAGCCGTCTGCAGATCAAAAGATCCGCCGTAAACACCGGTTTTTTCATCTCTGGCACCGAAAACAACGCGGGAAATGCGAGCGTGCGCAATGAGCCCCGCACACATTACACAAGGCTCAAGCGTCACATAAAGCGTGCAGCCCGTGAGCCGATAATTTTCAAGTGCCTTTGATGCCTGTCGAATGGCAATCACCTCAGCGTGTGCGCTCGGGTCATTGTCTTCGATTGAACGATTGCGTCCTACTCCGATGATGGCTCCGTCTTTCACAATCACACAGCCTACGGGCACTTCTCCGGCTCGGCCTGCCTCCCGGGCAAACTCCAGAGCCTCGCGCATAAACTGCTGGTCGTGGGGGCTAGTCTGACGCTTTCTGGAATTAATTTCCCTATTTCTTTGCTGAAGCGCTTTTTGCATGACGTTGCGAAGGGTCTCCCTTCGCTCTTGTTCCAACAAAACAGCATCTTCCAACTGAGCCCGTGTATAGCGATCTCGGCTATTTTTCCGATAACCTACTGTTGCTTCAAAAATCAGTCCTTTTTTTAGCGACTGAAGCAAAATCGTCACGGGAGTCTCGTGTAGCCAATCGCCAGCACCATCTAAAAATTCCTGTGCTTTGGTAAGGGCCGTTGAAGCCGAAATCAGGTCGTCCGGTAGGTAAGTCAGAAAAGCTTCAAGCACCACATGCAAATCCTCAGGATTGTGACGTTCTAGGGATGCCAGGGTACTGCCTTTTCTAACAGTGAGTTCAATAAATCGCTTCACAGCCGCTCTCCATATTGACCTGAGTATTTTAGCGATTTTGGCGTCCAATACCTATCTGTTGTCACTACAATATTGAAGAAAAAGGAATTTTCACTATGAAAAAACTGATCTTTACTGTGCTGACACTAGCCTTTGCGACGAGTGCGCAATCGGGACAATACGCCGATGCGCTGGGTCTTTGCCTGGTCAACCATGCTTCTGCTTCTGACACTAAGGTCCTCACTCAGTGGGCTTTTGTCACACTCGGTCAAACAAAGGCCGCCCGGGAAATTGCTGTGATTGACCGCAGTGTTATTGACAAAACTACGGTCAAAGCGCAGACAGTCGTTTTAAGACTCTTAGGAAAAGACTGCGCAAAAGAAGCTCTGAAGGCAACACTTTATGAAGGTAAAAACGGAATCAGTGAAGGTATCAAAGTAGCAGTGACGCAAAGAATGCAAGAGGAGTTGCAAAGCCAAACAGTCGATGCGATCATTGCAAAAATGACCTCAATCAAAACACCGTAACAAATACATTAAAGTCAAATGCGTTTTGATTAATAAGATTTTAGGAGAATGACATATGGTTCGCGATGAATTTTATTGGCTAGGGCAAATGAATAAAGCCACAATTATTGCCAATAGTGCTGGAGCACTTTTGACGCCGCAACTTGCACGCACGGCAGCGCTTGCACTCAAAGAAGTTATAGAAAGCGGCAAGGATCCTGCCAATCGTGTCAAGCGAATGATTGACTTTGAGCCCAAACTCATCGCGGCGGCAGGCACAAGCGAAGTCACAGAGATTCACGTCGGCCGTTCAAGCCAGGATATGCACTCAACTTTTCGTGCGGCAATCATGCGCGATGAAGTAATCAATGTCTCTCGAGCTTTGGAAAATGTCATCGATAAGCTACTTGATTTAGCGCGTGCTCACCAAGACACCGTGATGCCTTCTTATACAAACGGTGTTGCCGCTCAGCCCACGACCTTCGCTCACTACCTTCTTGGATTTATCGAAGGCTTTAAACGCGATCGTGTGCGTCTGACTCAATTTTATAGTCGTCTTAATTTCTGCCCAATGGGCTCCTGCGTTTTAAACGGAACAGGCTGGCCTCTTAACCGCAAGCTTATGGCCAAGCTCTTGGGTTTTCGTGCCCCCTCAAGAAACGCCTTTGACGCCACACAAATTGCCATGGTGGATTTACCCATTGAATTTGCCCAGATTCAAGCCTCCATTGCTATTCATATCTCAGAGATGATTGCCGATATCATGGTGCAGTATGCTCAGCCCCGGCCCTGGATTTTGCTCTCTGAGGGCAACGGCAATACCTATGTGTCCTCTGCCATGCCCCAAAAACGAAATCCCGGTCTTTTGATCAGCTGCCGAGGCAACGCAAGCGACGTTGTCAGTGAAGCCAATCTGGCCGTCATACGCGCGCATAATGTGCCAAGCGGCATGATTGACGGCAAATCCGTCAAAGTACACTCTGCCCTGGCTGATTTAAGTGTCAAGACGATGGAGCGATTTGTCAAAATCCTCTCTGCGCTCGTTGTCAATAAAGAGCGTGCACTCGAAGAGCTTTCGTTGGATTGGACGGCAAGCCAGGAAATCGCTGACCGATTGATGAGTGAATACAAATTGCCTTTCCGCGTCGGGCATCACGTCGCAAGCGCCATGGTGGGTTATGCGAGAGCAAACGGCATTTTGCCCCTTACCTTCCCCTACGAAGAAATGAAGCGCATCTATGCTGAGACAGTCAGCAAAGAAATGCCGGGCTTCAGTACCGACTGTCCGATGAGTGAGGAAGAATTCCGCGCAAGTCTTAACCCCAGAGAAATCATTGCACGCCGCCGCACCGAAGGCAGCGCCAACCCAGAGGAAGTCTCCCGAATGCTTGCGGAATTAACCTCTGAAATGGCGATTTTGAAAGAGGATACTGCAATGAAGGCCGCTCATATCGATCAGTCGATGGCTGATTTGGACAGCCAGTTTCAACCGTTCACTGAAGATATGATTGAAGAAAAAGAAGACTAGAAATTTATCAGTCGCCTGATGCGAAAAACCGGAGCAGCGCTCCGGTTTTTCTTTAAGGTTTAAGCCCTATTATTTGGCGAGCGTACGATAGACGCAGCGGCTCATCAATTCGAGCGCGTTGGCCAACGTTTGTTCGTCAAAGTCAAAGTGGCTGTTGTGGTGGCCGGCACGCAAAGAGGAACCCACTTGAACGTAGGTGCCCTTACCGCCGTGGGCTTGGACCGTGCTCATGAAGTGAGAGTAGTCTTCAGAAGCGCCGAAGTTTTGTTCTTCGATCACTTCGTTAAAGCACCCCATATCACGGGCTTCTTCGGCAACAACCTTGGCCACTTCGAGGTCGGATTCACCGCTCTTAGTGCCGCCCTTGATGTCGATCGAATAGCCGCAGCCCCACATTTCGGCAGCAGCCTTAGCGATGCGGCGGACTTCACCGAACATGTATTCGTCCAAAGCAGACGTAATACCGCGGGTTTCCAACACAAGCACTGCCTTAGGCGGAATGACGTTGCGGCCTTCACCGCCGTTTAACTTTCCGACCGTGATGCGCGTATCACCCTTGCCGGAGCGCGGGATAGCGTGCATGTTCAAAAGAGCCGTAGCGGCAGACAGCAAAGCGTTCTTACCTTCTTCGGGGGCGTTACCGGCATGAGCGGGCACACCCGTAAAGGTAATGTCAGCCTTCGTGGTGGCGAGGAAGTTCTTCGTACCGCAGATCACCTTACCCATATTGTTGGCTTGGAAACCGATATGCATACCGAAGATTTCATCCACACCTTCCACTGCACCGGCTTTTTCCATCGGCATAGCACCGCGGACACCTTCTTCGGCCGGTTGGAAAATAAAGCGGATCTTGCCCTTGAATTGATCGCGCATGCTGGCCACAACTTCAGCCAAAGCCAGACCGATAGCCATGTGACCGTCGTGGCCGCAGGCGTGCATTGCACCCTTGTTGACAGAGGCAAAGCCTTCAACATTGGGACGGTGATCGGCGTCAGCGCATTCGCTCACGTCGTTGCAGTCCATATCGAAACGAACGGCAAGGAAAGGACCTTCACCGCCGAAATCCATGTCTGCCCAAAAGCCCGTCATGCCGCCTTCCATCTTGGCAACAAGTTCGGGATCTGCACCTTGAGCAATGGCGCGTTCCATATGGGCACGCAAAGCATCGGCAGAGGGCACACCCATCATGGCTTCACGGCAGACAGCCTTTTCACCCATGGTGATGGTATAGCCCAATTCCTGCATCTTCTTGATAGCCATAGAAGCGGTACGGAATTCCGTCCAGCCGGATTCCGGGTGCTTGTGCAAATCGCGGCGAACCTTGGCAAGATTCGGGATCAATTCCTCAACTTTTTTCTTCAGATCTTGATTCATTGGTCTGCTCCTCAATAGTCAGAGTTAAACGATTACCTTTTACTGATTTTAAAGAAATTGATCATTGACTTTCTGGAAAGCAAATGTAAAAACACTCCTTCTTTTGTACCAGATCAGACAAAAAGCTCTAAGATGGTCGAAGGCATTAAATAATTAAGGAGCCTAAAAAATGAACAACAAAAAATATCTGAGGCTCGCTGTATATGCCGCCGTACTTTTTTCCACTCAAGCCTTTGCCTGCACAGGCATCACCCTTCACTCCGAAAAAGCCGATCATGTCGTTTCCCGCTCCATTGAATGGGGAAATTCGGTTTTGCAGTCTGATCTTGTCATCGTGCCGAGAAACACTGCAATTCAATGTCAAACGGCTTTTGGACCCGGGCTAAAGTACAAAAACCGCTTGGGTTATGTTGGCCTTTCGATTGAAGACAAACACTTTGTTGTTGAAGGACTAAACGAAAAAGGTCTTTCAGCGGGACTCTTTTTCTTTCCGGGCTACGGACAGTATCCGGCCTATGAGAAAACGCAGAGCATGAAAACCATTTCTGACATGGAATTTGTTGCCTGGGTTTTGGGTGCCTTTGAAACAGTCGCTGAAGCCAAAAAAACCTTACCCCAAATGCGCGTAGCTGAACGCTTTAAGAATGCCGGCACCGTTCACTATCGGGTAGCTGACAACACGGGCGCACAAATCGTTGTTGAAATAGTCGACGGGAAAATGCAGATTTTCGATAACCCGATCGGCGTTTTAACCAATGCTCCGGGTTTTCAGTGGCACCTCACCAACCTGAATAACTACATGAACTTAAAGCCGGGAAAAACCTCTCCTGTGCAATGGGAAAGCCTTACTTTGCGTTCCCCCGGGATCGGCAGCGGCATGGCAGGACTGCCCGGAGATATCACCCCACCCTCTCGTTTTGTGCGGGCAGCCTTTATGGTCTCCACTGCTCCGGCTTTAAAGACTGGCGATGAAACGGTTTTGTACAGCTTCAAAATTTTGAATGCTTTTGAAATTCCGATCGGCCTTGAATTGGAAAACCACGATAATCCGACAGGACTTTTAAGCGCTACCCAATGGACAAGCGCCTCTGACATGACAAATAAAAAGCTCTACTACAAAACGATGTCAAACGAAAAAATCCGTTTTATTGATTTAAACACTATTGATTTTTCAAAGGTGTCTTATCAAAGCCAGCCGATAGATGAAACTTCAACAACATCTTTTGAAAAAATCGATATTCAATAGCCAAAAAGGGGCGCTTAAGCGCCCCGAAAAAGACTTTAATCTGCTTTATTCGTTCTTGACCGCTTTATCCGTCGGCTGATTGGCAAACACCCAATCAAGGAACCCGCCTTTGTTTCTTGAACAAACGATCACTTTCCCCCGGCCTCTGAATTTTAAAACGATGCCTTCGCCGGTGATTTGGCTGTTCACTAACTTACCGAAAAGACCCGAATGAGCCGTATTAAGGCTTAATTCATAATCAAGATCACTGTCCCAAGCGACTAAATGTCCGTTATCAACAACGAGTGTCTGACCGTCTTTGACTTCAAGCTCTCGCACGGAACCGAAACCTGAGACAGCCACCTGACCGCTTCCGTCTGTTGCCATCACAAAAAAGCCGCCTGAGTCACCCAAAAGTGCCCGACCCAGTCCCTGAGACTTCACCTCAAGCTCAACACCCTCGGTGGCAGCTAAAAAGGAGCCGTCGGAAATCATGTATTGTCTCTGACCGACATCCAGAATACGGATATCGCCCGGGATATTGGGAGCCAAAAGAACATCACCGGCACCTTTTTCCGCTTCAACATACTGCTGGAAAAAAGTTTCATCGTTTAAGAACTTTCTTGCCAGAGACTTCATGATCCCGCCCCGGCTTCTGCCCTTAAGACTCAAGTCCCCGTCCATGGCCACCATGGCATTGGACTCAGCCAAAACCTTTTCACCTTTTTCCAAGCTTACGCAAAGTAAAGGATCAATGCTGCCGGTGATTTCAAAACGCATTCTTTGCTCCTATGTCCTAAGTATCACTGAGCCTAACGCACGGGCTTGGCTTCTAACACTTCCAATTCCACTCTTTGGCGGTGGCGGTCAACTTCGGCCAAAATATCCACCAGAGCGTCTTTGGCTACATGAGACCAGTTGTGATCATCATCGAGCTCAGCCACAATCGTGTTGCCCTTTTCGTCCGTAAACTCATATTTGTCGTGACTGACTTGGCGGGTAAAACGACCGCGAACCGTCACTAACTGATCATCGTAGCTGTTCTTTTTCACCTCTTCAAGCGACTTCAAAGTAGTCAATTCAAATCCCTGAGGCTGAGCCGATTTGGCAGGCGGCGCTTCAAAACCGCTCGGACCCTGAGCCATGGCAGAAAAAGGAATCACTAAAGCGCAAAGGGCGGCAGTAAGTAGAGTTTTTTGCATTGTCGTCTCCCATCATTTGTTTTCGTTGAGCTCAGTGTAACGGTCAAAACTTAGTAAAAACCTAGTTAAAACTTAGCCCCTCCTAAGTCTCGGAAACGAATTGAAAATGATGTTCGCAAAATCCTCATCTTGAAATACAATGATCCAAGGGACGTAATGGAATAAAAACCATGAGAATTTTATTAGTTGAAGACGATCCGATGATTGCCCAGGCCGTTAAAGGAGCGCTTACCGATGAAATGTATTCGGTGGAGCATGTAGCCAATGGGCGCGATGCTCTCATGATGCTTTCTGTCAATGATTACGGGTTTGTGCTCTTAGACTTGGGACTGCCGGGCGTTGACGGTATGACTGTGCTCAGAACTTTGCGCGGTAATGCACAAGGTGAGAAAAAAAATATCCCGGTCATCATTCTGACCGCCCGAGACGGCCTTGATGAAAGACTTGAAGGATTGGATGCGGGCGCTGATGACTATTTGGTTAAACCCTTTCATATCAGTGAACTTTTAGCAAGAATTCGCGCTGTGCTCAGACGTAAAAATCAAACAACGGGCAATGCGCTCACGAACGGCGTAGTGACACTTGATACTGCTGAAAAAACAGCTGTGCTTGCCAACTCTTCATCCCCCATTGTGCTTTCAAGGCGTGAATACTCACTGCTTGCTGCACTTTTGGCCAGACCCGGCACGATTTTATCCAGAAGAAAACTTGAAGAAAGAATCTATGAGCCGGGAGAAGAGCCCGAAAGTAATGCTATTGAATACCTCATTCATTCTTTAAGAAAAAAACTGGGGCCCAATGTCATTAAAAACGTACGCGGCCTGGGTTGGATGGTTGAAAAGGCAGGTTCCTGATGCTGATGCGCTCCGTTAAACACTACGGTTTTGTCAAACGCCTTTTAATTTGGGCGGGGTCGGCCGCTTTAATCGTCACGATTGTGTCTGCGGTTTCCCTTTTTATCGCATCGTATCACAGAGCCTTTGATGAGCAGGATGATTTACTTCAGGAAGTCACCGGTGTCTTAGCGCGTCTTGATGTCTCAGGCCGCAATCCCGGTGCACTCTGGATGGACGATGATGATTTTGAGGATTGGTTTACGGTTGATGATCATTCACCGCAATCGGTTGCCAAGGCCGGCTCCACCATTCTTGTGAGAACGCTTCACGAAGGCGGACAAACGATTCGTGTCATTTTTGATCAGGATCTGCATAACGGTCAGCAGACGCTCACGATTTCAGGCACTCCCTACCGATTAAACCTTCTGACGCTTTCAGACGGCAAACACATCGCTGTCGCACAAAAAACAAAAGAAATTGAAAAAATCGCACGAGGCACGGCACTTGCCGCCACTCTGCCCCTATTGGGGCTTTCGTTGACGATCTTTATCATTCTGGCTACTTTACTTTGGTACTCGATGCGGCCCATTCGTGATCTCACTTACTCCATTAATAAACGTCAGCCTGATGACCTGACACCCATTGATCCGCAAGGACTTCCCTCGGAATTACTCCCCCTGGTCGAAGCTTTTAACGGAGTGTTGGAAAAAGTTAAGACTCTCAGAGAAAATGAATCCCGCTTTGTGGCTGATGCTGCACATGAATTAAGATCGCCTCTTGCTGCCCTGTCGCTTCAGGCCGAGCGTCTTCAAACTGCAGAACTTGCCCCTGAAGCAAAAAAACAGGTTGAAGAACTTCGTCAAAGTATCGATCGAGCCGCGCGGTTAGTGAGCCAGCTATTAAGCTTCAAGCGTGCCCAGCAGGATAAGATCACCGTTGCTCAAAAACCCGCTCATCTTTCTGAGACGCTCTCGATGGTGATCGAGCAGATTTGGGCAGAAGCAGAAAAGAAAAATATCGAAATTGAAGCAATTGGCTTTGATGAACATGATCCTCAATCGGATGCTACGGTAAATATCGGAGATGAGGATCTTTTCAGTCTTTTGCGCAACTTAATGGAAAATGCAGTGAAGTACTGCCCGGCAGGCTCTCAGGTGACCATTGAACTTGTGAGCCTTAAGCCTTTTGAAATCAATATCCGCGATAACGGCCCGGGACTTTCCGCTGAGGATAAGAAACGTATTTTTGATCCGTTTTACCGTGTGCTGGGAACAGGCGTCACCGGCACGGGATTGGGAATGGCGATCGTAAAGTCTTTAGCCCAAAGAAATAACCTCGAAATTTCGCTTTCAGATGCCTTCCCCGAGGCTGGCGAAGGGAAAAAAGGTCTGCGGGTTCATTTGAAACAAAAAAGATTGCCGGAGGTTGAAATATAGGATTTAAGCTGACATTGATTTTGACTCTTCCGCGCAACCGGCGAGGCCTTTCGACCTCGCCATTTTTTCGTGAAACTACGACGGCCATGCGGACGCAATTAACCACAAAATCAACACAAAATCCATACAGCAGCTTATGCACTATTGCTTGCACACGGATATTGAATTTAATCTCCACTCGTCAGTTAAACAAAGCCGACTGACCGATTTCGATCTTCGTTCCAGGAGCCAGATTTCTCCGGTTTTCAAAACAAAAAAGGATTGAGAATCAAATCACTGACCTCAATCCTTTTAATGAGAATTTCAAGCTTTTTTCAGTCGCCTGAATTACTCCCATTCAATCGTGGCAGGCGGTTTGCCGCTGATGTCATAACAGACGCGGTTAATACCGCGAACTTCATTGATGATGCGGTTGGAAACCGTGCCCAAAAGCTCATAGGGCAGGTGCGACCAGCGAGCCGTCATGAAGTCGCTTGTTTCGACAGAACGCAGGCTCACCACCCATTCATAGGTGCGGCCGTCGCCCATAACGCCAACGCTCTTTACAGGCAGGAAGACAACAAAGGCTTGGCTTACCTTGTCATACAACCCGGCCTTGCGAAGCTCTTCAATGAAGATAGCATCGGCTTCACGTAAAAGGTCTGCGTATTCTTTCTTCACTTCGCCTAAAATGCGCACACCCAGACCCGGTCCCGGGAACGGATGACGGTAAACCATTTCAGCGGGCAATCCTAAAGCTACGCCCAGTTCACGCACTTCGTCTTTGAATAAGCCGCGCAGCGGTTCCAAAAGTTTGAGGTGCAGCGTATCGGGCAAGCCTCCGACATTGTGGTGGCTCTTAATCGTCTTGGCTTTCTTTGTCTTGGCACCGGCCGATTCGATCACGTCAGGATAAATCGTGCCTTGAGCAAGCCACTTGGCATTGGGCAGCTTTGCCGCTTCTTCCTGGAAGACTTCAACAAAGAGACGACCGATGATCTTTCTCTTTTGTTCAGGATCGGTCACACCGGCCAATTCACCCATAAAGCGGTCCACAGCGTCGACCACAATGAGTTTTAAGCCCATATTCTTTTCAAAGGTTTCACGAACCTGTTCGCGCTCGTTCTTACGCAGCAAACCGTTATCCACAAAGACACAGGTCAACTGCTTGCCGATTGCGCGATGAATCAAAGCAGCGGTCACAGAAGAGTCAACGCCGCCCGAGAGCCCCAGAATCACTTCTTCATCGCCCACTTGAGCGCGGATCTGTTCAACGGCTTCCTTCACATAGTCGCCCATGATCCAGGAAGGTTCTGCGTGACAGATATCGAGCACGAAGCGATTCAGAATCGCACGGCCCTGAAGCGTGTGCGTGACTTCCGGGTGGAACTGCACGGCATAGTAGTGACGCTTTTCATCACACATACCGGCAATCGGGCAAGAAGGCGTTGAGCACATCACTTCAAAGCCTTCGGGCAAAACCGTCACCTTGTCGCCGTGGCTCATCCAAACCTTCATGATGGAGTCGCCGGCTTCATCTTTTAAGTCTTCAATGCCCTTTAAAAGGGTGGAATTGTTGTGGTTTTTCACCTCAGCGTAGCCGAACTCGCGCTTACCGATGTTTTCAACCTTGCCGCCCAACTGCTGAGCCATGGTCTGCATGCCGTAGCAGATACCGAGGATAGGCACGCCTGCATTGAAAACGGCATCGCTGATTCGATCCGTGCTTTCTTCGTAGGCGCTCATGTGAGAGCCTGAAAGAATGATACCCTTGGGGTTAAATTCACGAATAAAGCTCTCGGAGACATCGTTCGGATGCACTTCACAGTAGACATGCGCTTCACGCACACGACGTGCGATCAACTGCGTGACCTGTGAACCGAAGTCCAAAATAAGAATACGATCGTGAGTCATTGTCGTTTCAGTTCAATAAGAAAAATAAAAATCATTTAGGCGCGAGTAAGTTTACCGATTAAACTCCTCTCGCGCCTAATTATTTTCAATCAGAGGCTACCGAATGTTAGTGATCCTGACGATAGTTCGGAGCTTCCTTCGTAATTCTCACGTCGTGGACGTGCGATTCACGCCAGCCGGCGGCCGTGATCTCAACGAATTCGGCACGCTGACGCATTTCTTCGATGGTGCGGCAGCCGCAGTAACCCATAGAAGAACGCAAACCGCCGATCATCTGATAGACGATCTGAGAGAGCGGTCCCTTGTAAGGCACCATACCTTCAATGCCTTCGGGCACGAACTTGCTGATGTTGCCGGAGTTGTTGTCCTGGAAGTAGCGGTCAGCAGAGCCCTTGGTCATAGCACCAAGGCTGCCCATACCGCGGTAGCTCTTGAAGGAACGGCCCTGATAGAGCACCACTTCGCCCGGAGCTTCATCGGTACCGGCAAACATGCCGCCCATCATCACGGCGTAAGCGCCGGCAGCCAAAGCCTTGGCGATATCACCCGAGAAGCGGATGCCGCCGTCAGCGATCAAAGGTACACCCGTGCCTTCCAGGGCTTGAGCGACGTCAGAAACAGCCGTAATTTGCGGTACACCGACACCTGCCACGATACGGGTCGTACAAATAGAGCCCGGTCCGATACCGACCTTCACGCCGTCAGCGCCGGCATCAACCAAAGCGCGGGCAGCTTCAGCCGTAGCGATATTGCCGCCGATCACCTGCAGCTGCGGGTAGTTCTTCTTCACCCAGGCTACGCGGTCAAGCACGCCCTGAGAGTGACCGTGAGCAGTATCGACCACAATCACGTCAACGCCTGCTTCGAGCATCAATTCAATACGCTCTTCGGTACCGGCACCGACACCGACGGCAGCACCGGCCAAAAGACGTCCGTGAGAGTCTTTAGCGGCATTGGGGTGTTCGCCGGCCTTGATGATATCTTTCACAGTCATCAAACCGGTGAGGTTAAAGTCTTTATCGACAACGAGCACACGTTCAACGCGGTGCTGGTGCATCAGACGCTTGGCATCTTCAAGGCTTGCGCCTTCGCGAACGGTCACCAAACGTTCTGCAGGGGTCATGATTTGAGAAACCGGGATATCCATGCGGGTTTCAAAGCGCAGGTCACGGGAGGTCACCATACCCAAAACGCGCTTACCATCGACAACAGGCAAACCGGAAATGTGACGTTCACGGCTCAAGCGGATCACTTCGCCCACCGTCATGCCCGGGGTCACCGTGATCGGATCGGCTACCATACCGGCTTCGTGACGCTTCACACGGGCAACTTCAGCAGCCTGCTGCTTCGGGCTCATATTCTTGTGAATAAAGCCGATACCGCCTTCCTGAGCCAAAGCAATGGCCAAACCCGATTCCGTAACGGTATCCATAGCGGCGGAAACCATCGGAATATTCAAACTTAATTCACGGGTAATCTTGGTGGTGAGAACGGTGTCACGGGGAAGAACGGTGGAGTGTGCCGGAACGAGCAACACGTCGTCAAAAGTAAGAGCCTTTTGTCTAATGCGCATGTTAACCTCAGTCGAAAAATGTGAAAAAAAATTCGGCATCGCCATGGAGAATGGCGTAAAAAGATTAACGGTGTATTTTATCCTATTTTTTAGCTAAAACGCAAGCTTAGGACTCAAAAAAGGCGATGTTTGCCGCCGTTGCGTCCGGCTTTCAGACGGTTGTCCGGATTCTGATTTTTTTCTTCACGAAGGCGGCGTGCCGTCATCGGATCGACAGTGAGCGCAGGCAAAATTTCAATCCGATCCCCGTCTTCGACTTTTTGCATGGGGTCGGCAAGGACATTCCAAACAGCCACTTTATGATTGGCTCCGAGGCTCCAGCCGGCCTGAGCTACCGCATCAAGAAGTGTTGAGCCTTCCTGAACATCGATTTTTTTGACTGTAACGTCCGTGCGATCAAGTCTTGCTACCGTTACCTGCATAAGCGTCTCCTTGCCGAATCAGCCGCTATTTTAACGGAGTTTTTCTTTCGCAATTTGCTCTTAGGAGCTTTTAGCGAAAAAAGCCGCCTCAGTTGCTAAAATGTGAGCCCGTATTGATTTTGATAAAGACAAAAAACTGTGGCCAATATTGTTAATCGCAAAGCGCTTTTTGACTACTACATTGAAGAAAAGCACGAAGCAGGTTTAGTGCTCGAAGGCTGGGAAGTTAAATCCATTCGTGAAGGCCGAGCTCAAATTAAGGAAGCTCACGTGATCGTGCGCTCGGGAGAGCTCTACCTTTTAAATGCTCATATCACCCCCTTAAAAACCGCGAGCACTCACACTAAGCCCGATCCGACGCGAGTGAGAAAGCTTTTGATGCACGCTCGTGAGATCAGCAAACTGATCGGTAAAGTTGAGCGCGCGGGCTACGCCTTAATACCGCTTGATATGCACTTTAGCCGCGGCCGGGTCAAACTCACCGTAGCGCTGGCTAAAGGCAAACGCCAGTACGAAAAGCGCGCCGATGAAAGTAAGAAACAGTGGGAGCGCGATCGCGAGCGCCTCATGAAAAAGGCTTCGCACTAGCAAAGCCTCCGAATTTCAAAAAAGCTGCCTTGTCTTTCAAAGCGGCTCTTTTTTGAGCTATTTTTCTTCACTTTTTTCTTCTTCAGACTTTGCCTCTTCAGAAGGATCGCGCCACTTTAATTCGTAGCCCACGAGCATTTCCGTCCAGCGCTTCAATAACGCAAGCATCTCCGGAGCAGGCACTTCTCCCAAGGGTTCAATCCCCTTTTTGGTGACAACTGAGAGCGTGTCATAGACTTCAGCCATGAAAACGGCCATGGCTGAGAAAATCAGCGTGGCATTGTCTTCGGGGAGTTTGCCGCCAGAGGCCTGAGCCAGTTCCGCGCCGAGTTTTAAGCGCAGATTGCCTGCAACACCCACGGGATACCAGTCCGGATCCACTTCAAACTGAGCATTTTGACCGCTGAATGTGGCTCCCAGCCAATTCATCGTTTTGCGGTCCATTTCGTCCATCATGTCTTCAGTGATTTCACCTGCGGCATTTTTCTGAGAGCGCATGGCCATTTCCATCATAAATTGACCCAAAATGGCGCCCGTGATGTTGGGATGGCGCAAAGGCTGCTTTTGGCAGTCACTACCGCAAGAAGAACAATTTCCGCTGCAGCTCATGAATGATTACTCCTTCAATTTAAAATCGCTTGCTGCGGGTGCCCCCGTCAAGTGCAAGCTCCAAAAATCAATAAAGGCTTCAACCTGCGGATTGTCGGCCACTCCGGCATGCGCGCAGTCTGCTTCCTTTAACAAAACAAAAATTTCTGAAACAAAAAAAGGCAAAAACCGTAAACATAAAGGAATCATCGTCCTCAATGTCTAAAGCCGGATTAAAGCCTTTCAAGCGCTCGGCAAAATTTTCCTTTAAGAGTTCGGGCAGGCGCTTTTCGTTAAATTCACTTTCACAGGAAAAATGCTCATTTGCACCCGAAAAAGTATACTGAAGCCACAAAACCAAATTGAGATTGGCTTCTTCGAGCGCCTCAATGCTCATCTCACCGGCACTCACTTTTACCGCCCGATCCCAGGTATTTTGCACGGCCTGCGCAATGACGTTTCTCGCCACGGGGTAAGAAGCAATATTGGGATTGAGCTCTCTTTTGGTTGCGTAGCGCAAAGGACAAGACACCGCGTGCTCCTTAAAAGACGACAGGATCGGATTCTTTGCGGCCAAGCATACGCTCGGCCCACATCAGGCACAGGCGCTTGCCTTCTTTTTGAAAACCCTCGGGGCTTTCGCGCTTGGCAAATTCTTTCATAAGCGCGTAGACATCACATACAAACTCAAAAGCTGCGGCCTGCAAAATACCACGGGTGTCTTTGAGTTCTTCGTCTTTGACGCCCACCTTATCAAAGCGCTCCTTCATGAAAAGCTTTAAGTAGCCTGCAAGCGGATCGCCTGTCCAAAAGGGCTTAGGGATAAATTGCTCGTTTTTGCCTGCCAAAACTGCCGAAAGAAAAGCCGCCGACTGCTTATCCATCGCAACTGCTTCTTCCTGCTTTAATTGAGAAGAGGCCACCATCTGAGAGCGTCTCACGACGTCATAGAGCACAACCTCAAACAGTTCGCTTAAAACAGAAAGATCCGCAAGATTAAACCGCTCTTTGACATCCTGACTGTTTTCAGTGCTGGGGTTATCGGGCATATTTATCCTTTCCTAAAAAACGGTTCACCCAATCGGCAACAAAAGCTGTCCGTCTGAGATCAAATACGTCGGCAGATTCTTTTTTCTCTGAGCTGTCTTCAATCAATGCAACAAAATCCTGCACCATCCGCATCGCAGCAAAATAGATAAAATCCTGCGGATTGCGCGAAAGCATAACGGGAGAATTGGTTTCAATCAAGCCGTCATCGTACATAGACTGTCTTAAACGTTTACCTAAATTTTCACCGAAATCCTCTTCATCGACCACAATGAGCGGCATCTTTTCGGTAAAAGTTGCGCTAAAAAACAAAGCGTGATTGGAGAGCATACCGGTAAGCTCATCGGCTTCCTGAGATTTTTCGAAAATATCGAGGGCGTAATCCAGATAACCGTCGAGGTAACTTGCCAATTCAATGGGATCGCTCAGGTGAGCGGCATTGGGTCTGACATCAAGCTGATTGGTCATTAGCGTTCTCTTTCAAATTTAATCACTCAAAAAAACTATTTACCGAGCGTTTGAGGCACGACGGGTGCTGAATCCGGCGTGACCTTTTTCGGATCGGTATTGCGCATAATGGTCATCGCAGAAGCGATCATGCTGCCCATATCGTTCATGTTGGAAGGCAGCAAAATCGTATTGCCTTCTTTGGCAAGCTGGGCAAAAGCCTGCACATACTGCTCGGCCACTTTCAGATTAACGGCATCCATGCCGCCCGGCGCACGCGTAGCCTCAGCAATCTGTCTTAAGGCTTCTGCAGTGGCTTTGGCAATCGCCAAAGTTGCGGCGGCTTCACCTTCAGCCTTATTGATCGCGGCCTGTTTTTCACCTTCAGATTCAGCAATAGCCGCTTCTCGGGCACCGGTAGCCAAATTGATCTGTTCCTGCTTGCGGCCTTCGGAGGCTGCTACGACAGCACGCTTTTCGCGCTCGGCGGTAATCTGCTGCTGCATCGCCTGCAAAATGACTGCAGGCGGCGTCAGATCCTTGATTTCGTAGCGAAGCACTTTGACACCCCAATTCAGTGCTGCCTCGTCAATGGCGCTCACCACCGAACGGTTAATGAGGTCACGCTCTTCAAAGGTTTTATCCAATTCCATCTTGCCGATCACGCTTCTGAGCGTGGTCTGCGCCAACTGTGTGATAGCGATCACGTAGTTGCTTGTGCCGTAGCTTGCCCGCGTCGGATCGGTAACTTGGAAAAAGAGCACACCGTCAACAGAGAGCTGAGTATTGTCTTTGGTGATACAAACCTGGCTCGGGGTATCCAGAGGAATTTCTTTGAGCGAATGCTTGTAGGCCACCCGATCGATAAAAGGAATCACCACATTGAGACCCGGCGAGAGCACCGCGTGAAATTTTCCCAAACGCTCCACAATCCAGGCCGACTGCTGCGGCACGACTTTAATTGCCTGAAAGGCAAACACAATCGCCAAAACAGCTAATACCAATGTGAAAATCATCAATCCGCTCATTTGGATTACCCCGTTTAAACCATTTTCTTCACAAATAAAACACTGCCTTCGACACGCACAATGACGTAGGTGCCGGGCGTTTTTTCTTCACCATCAACTACCCTGGCCTGCCAGCGCGCACCCCGGTAATTGACACTGGCTGTCCCCGCTTCTGTCCAGCCGTCTACTTCAACCATCTGACCTTCGTCGAGATTTTGAAGGGCGTGCGCCTGTGCATCGCTTTTAGTGGGAATAGAACGGATGCGTCTCACCCACACAGATCCGATAATCGCCACGACAGCAAAAAGGGCAATCTGCCACTCAAGCGTAAGACCGAACCAGGCCGCTCCTGCACCGACAAGCGCAGCAGCTGCTAAAACCAAAAGATAAAAGGTTGCGGCCATGAGCTCTGCGATGCCCAATAACACCGCAATAATCAGCCAAATTGTCGTTGCGCTCAAAGTCATAATGCTTCCCCTAAAACCGATCAGCCGGCCGTGTCGGCTGCTGCCGCATCCGTGCGATTTTTTTCTTCTTTAGTATCGTCTTTTTTCTCTTTGCTGAGATTGCGCTTCGGCTTTGAAACAGCCCTTAAGCCTCTCGGACCGCAGACATAACTTAAAACTGTTTTAGCGGCTTCATGGCGCAGCTGCAGCAAATGTTCGAGGTGATCCGGCAGCTCTCCGCTTGAATCCATAAAGAACTTCTCTTCACCCGTTTTATCGGCAATGGCCACAACTCGGGCTTCCGGATCCGTTTCTCCGACCACATCAACAATTTTGCGTGCACTCACGGGATCGGTAGTTGACACAACAACCCAACGGGCTCGGTCAATGCCAGCAAATTCAAGCGTCTGCTTTTGCATGGCATCACCTAAAATGAAGTGATCCCCCAGGTCTTCTTTCATCGAGCGTTCGATATTTTTCTCAATAATGACCACATCAACATTTTTGGCTCTTAAACCTTCGCAAAGCTCTCTGCCCAAAACACCGGCGCCCACAATAATGACTCGGTCGCGCTTAGCGGCTTTTTCTTCTTCAATATCGTCCTCATCTTCCTCTGCGGCCGGATTTTCCTTAAGGAAGTAGCGCTTGTGAATCGGCTCAACCAAGGCAAAAAGAAGCGGATTTAAGGCGATACTGATGATGCCGCCCGCTAAAATCAATGACATGCCTTCAGGGGGCAAAAGGCCGAGACTTAAGCCCAAACCGCCCAAAATGAAAGAAAATTCCCCGACCTGTGCCAAAGCGGCCCCCACTGTCAGAGCATCTTTGTAGCTGCGGCCCATGATTTTGACCCAAACAGCGGCCGTAATGCTTTTGCAGACAACAATCACAAAAACGATTCCGAGCACGTGCATGGGATTGTCGATAATGATGCTCGGGTTAAAGAGCATCCCGACACCCAAAAAGAAGATGACGGAGAAAGCGTCCTGCAAAGGCAGCGTCTGCAAAGCCGCACGGTGCGAGTACTCACTTTCACGCATCATCATGCCGGCAAAAAAGGCACCCAAAGCGAAAGACACGTTAAAAATCTGAGCGCTCGCGTAAGCCACACCGATGGCAATTGCAATCACGCAGAGCGTAAAAACTTCCTGAGAACCGGTTTTAACCGCCTGAAAAAGCACCCACGGAAGCACACGGCGCCCGATCACAAGCATTGAGGCAACAAAACCGATGATTAAAACGAGGGTCTCCAAAATCGCAATTGTGATGGAACCCTCGACAGCACTGTCACCTTTAAAAAAGGTGGCAATAGAAGGCAGAAGCACCAATAGGAGCACCGTCACCAAGTCTTCAACCACAAGCCAGCCCACTGCCAGCTGACCGCGCGATCTCTGAAGCCACCCTTTGGCTTCCAAGCCCTTCATCAGCACCACGGTTGATGCGCACGACAAAGACAGCCCCAAAATGAAAGCTTCGCCCCAGGTCCAGCCCCACCAGTGCGCGAGGAACATACCGATGGCTGTTGCAATAGCCATCTGGATAATGGCTCCGGGCAGGGCCACGGTTTTCACGCGCAGCAAATCAGTGAGTGAAAAATGAAGCCCCACACCAAACATCAAAAGCATGACACCGACTTCGGAGAGTTCGCTTGCGAGGTTCACATCACCGACAAAACCCGGAGTGGTCGGTGCTATACAAACACCGGCGAGCAAATAACCGACCAACGCGGGCAGCTTCACTTTCGTGGCAGCAAACCCCAAAACGAGCGCCAGCCCCAGCCCCCAGGCCAAGGTCGCAATCAGTGCAAATTCGTGGTGCACGGGCGTGTCCTAAAATGAAAAATGTACGGGAATATCAGACGATTGTGCTATCTGGAGTTCAAATAGCACGCAAGTATTAATTGTACGCATTAACACTGTTTATTCGGTGTCTTTAATCATCTTTTTTTGCGAAGATTTTGCAACTTTTCCTGTGGCCTTGTCTTTAGGGGCAATCAGATCAAAAATACTTTGTGCCAATTCTTTTCTCGTTTCAATGAGAGCGGTTACATTCGGGTCCAAAACACCTGCGTGCGAAACAAAGAAATCCCGGTCACCTTCTTTATCGGAAAGAGCAAGGACTTTGACTTTTGGATCAATTTTGGCGACCTGATCGGCAATTGTTCGGGAAGCCAGAGGATCAGAACTCGTACTGATCACCCAAGCCGTTTTCTCAAGACTTAATTTTGAAAGAATCAGAGGGTGGGAAGCGTCGCCGAAAATAAAATGCTCACCCAATTCTTTTTGCATCGAGCGCTCTGCTGATTTATCGATGATGTAGGCATCAAAGTCTGTGGTCTGAAGCTTCTTGTAGAGTTCACGTCCAGTTAATCCCGCTCCCACAATCAGCACACGATTACGGGCGGCGGTTTCGTCTTCATCATTATCCGTTTCGATTTCCGTTCCTTTAACCCACTGCGGAAAGAATTTCCGGATGAAAGGACGCAGCCCCATAAAGGCCAAAGAATTCAGGGCAATTGTAAATATCCCGGCAACCACAATAAGAGAGAGTTCTTCACGAGCGACAAGCCCCATCGACACGGCCAGCCCCGACAAAATGAAAGAAAATTCCCCGACCTGAGCGACTGCCATACCGACCGTTGCCGCATCAAGCATTCGATAGCCTTTAAAACGGACCCAAAGGGCGGCCACGATGCTGTTGGAGAAAATAATCACCAAAATGACAAAGATAATTTCAAAGGGATGCTCCATGAGCACTGCCGGATCAAAGAGCATACCGATGCCCAGGAAAAAGAGTACGGAAAATGCATCCTGCAGGGGCAGAGTCTGCAGGGCCGCTCTGTGGGCATACTCGCTTTCTCGCATGATCATGCCGGCAAAAAAGGCTCCTAAGGCAATCGAGACATGAAAAATCACAGATGAGGCGTAGGCAACGATGATGGCAATCGCAATTACGCCCAACGTGAATAGTTCCTGAGAACCGCTTTTAACCACACGCATCAAAACCCAAGGCAAGACTCTTCGGCCGATTAACATCATGGAAGCCACAAAGCCAACCAAAAGCGTTACGGTTCCGAGTAATTCAGAGGTTAATGCCGAAAGGGAAAAACTTTGATTTTCTGAAATTGAGGCAATGGAAGGCAGGAGCACCAGCAAAAGAACCGTCACAACGTCCTGCACGACAAGCCAGCCCACAGCGAGACGCCCTCTGACGGTCTGAAGAATACCTCGCGCATCAAGGGCTTTTGTCATCACAACCGTTGAAGCGCAGGAAAGCGCGAGTCCCAGTACAAAAGCACCTACGAAATTCCAATCCCAAAAGAAATAGGCCATCGCTGTACCGAGCAAAGTTGTGGCAGACATTTGAATGATTGCACCCGGCACAGCAACCGATCTGACTTGAAGAAGATCTTTAAGAGAAAAGTGCAGTCCCACGCCGAACATGAGCAAAATGACACCGATCTCAGAGAGCTGGGCAGCAAGCTCGAGGTCTCCTGCAAATCCGGGCGTTGTGGGCGCAATAAAAACACCTGCTAACAGATAACCGACAAGCGCAGGCATTCGCAGGCGGGAAGCAATGTAGCCAAAAACCAGAGCCAGTCCCAGCCCCCAGGCAAGCATCGTGATCAAAGCAACCTGTTCGGACATTTCAAACCTTTCTTAAAAAAACTTCTGCAGTATAGAACTTGAAAATGATACAAACAGCAAAAGGCCGAAAGTTGTTACACCTTCGGCCTTTTTGTTGCTAAAAAGCTAACGGATTACTTGGATTGAGCCAAGCGTCTCCAGGTATCGACCACCGTATCCGGGTTCAGAGAGATGGACTCGATGCCTTCATCCATCAGCCACTGAGCCAAATCTTCGTGGTCGGACGGTCCCTGACCGCAGATACCGACATACTTACCGCGGGCGCGGCAGGCGCGAATCGCCATCGAGAGCAAAATCTTGACGGCTTCATTGCGTTCGTCAAAGCTTGCAGCCACTAAGCCCGAGTCACGGTCAAGACCCAAGGTCAATTGAGTCATGTCGTTGGAACCGATGGAGAAACCGTCAAAGTAGTCAAGGAACTTATCGGCCAAAACGGCGTTAGACGGAATTTCGCACATCATGTTGACACGCAAACCGTTTTCACCGCGCTTCAAGCCATTGCGTTCCATGATTTCAATCGTCTGACGGGCTTCTTCGAGCGTACGCACGAAGGGGACCATCAATTCGACGTTGGTCAGACCCATCGTATCACGAACGAACTTCATGGCACGGCATTCCATGCGGAAGCATTCTGCGAAGCTGTTGGCGATATAGCGGGAAGCACCGCGGAAGCCCAACATCGGATTTTCTTCATCGGGTTCGTAGCGGTCACCGCCGATCAGCTTACGGTATTCGTTGCTCTTGAAGTCAGACAAACGAACGATCACTTTCTTCGGCCAGAAAGCTGCGGCAATCGTAGCCACACCTTCGGCGATCTTCATTTCGAAGAATTCAACCGGGCTCTTGTAGCCGGCGCTTAAGCGTTCAACGGCATCGCGCAGTTCGCCGTCCACATTGGGATAGTCCAAAACAACCTTCGGGTGAATACCGATATTGTTGTTGATGATGAATTCAAGACGGGCCAAACCGACACCCTTATTCGGGATGGATTGGAATTCAAAGGCCAATTGCGGATTACCCACGTTCATCATGATCTTGACGGGGATTTCCGGCAAAGCACCGCGCTTGACTTCTTCAACCTGAACGTCCTGACGGCCTTCGTAAATCTTACCCGTATCGCCTTCAGCGCAGGAGACCGTCACTTCCATGTCTTCGGCCAAACGTTCGGTTGCATCACCGCAGCCCACGACAGCGGGGATACCCAATTCACGGGCAATAATAGCGGCGTGGCAGGTACGGCCGCCGCGGTTCGTGACAATAGCGCTTGCACGCTTCATCACCGGTTCCCAGTTCGGGTCGGTCATATCGGTGACCAAAACGTCACCGGCTTGAACGCGTTCCATTTCGCTTGCATCTTCAACGATGCGCACCGGACCCATACCGATCTTTTGACCGATGGCGCGGCCCGTCACCAAAACGCAGCCCTTGCTCTTTAACGTAAAGCGCTGCTGCACATCAGCCGTATTCTGACGGCTCTTCACGGTTTCGGGACGAGCCTGCAGGATGTAGATCTTGCCGTCGATACCGTCTTTGCCCCATTCGATATCCATCGGACGGCCGTAGTGCTTTTCAATGATCGTGGCAAACTTAGCCAATTCAATGACGTCTTCGTCCGTGATGGCGAAATGACGGCGATCTTCAGCGCTTACGTCCACAGTGCGCACGCTGCGGCCGCTCTTGGCGTCGGTGTCAAATTCCATCTTGATCAGCTTGCTGCCCAACGTGCGGCGGATGATCGGGAAATTGCCTGCGGCAAGCATCGGCTTATGCACATAGAATTCATCAGGATTCACGGCACCCTGCACCACGGTTTCACCCAAGCCATAGCTTGCAGTGATAAAGACCACCTGATCGAAACCGCTTTCGGTATCAAGCGTGAACATCACGCCGGCAGCGCCCTTGTCGGAGCGGCACATGCGCTGCACACCGGCAGAAAGGGCCACTTCAGAGTGGGTAAAGCCCTTGTGAACACGATAGCTGATGGCGCGGTCGTTATACAAAGAGGCAAACACTTCACGCATGCGCGAGAGCACCTGATCGATACCGACCACATTCAGATAGGTTTCCTGCTGACCGGCAAAAGAGGCGTCGGGCAAGTCTTCAGCGGTAGCAGAAGAACGAACGGCCACGCTGATTTCTTCCTGGCCGTCTTTTAACCAATCATAGAATTCACGGATTTCCTTTTCCAGCTCAGCGGGGAAGGGTGCTTCTTCAATCATCTTGCGAATTTCGGCACCGGCCTGTGCAAGAGCTTTCACATCTTCAACGTTGAGATCCTTCAAACGATCATTAATGCGTTCTTCGAGGTTGTTTTCTGTCAGGAACAAGCGGAACGCTTCAGCAGTCGTGGCGAAACCGTCAGGAACACGAATTCCGGCGCTCGTCAGTTGGCTCAGTAATTCACCCAAAGAGGCGTTTTTACCACCAACGCGATCGACGTCGGTCATACGCAGTTGGCTAAACGGAAATACATAACGACCTTGCGGCATTTTCTTCCCCCAAAAAGGTTTGGATTGTTAGAATAACCGAATTGTAGCGACAACCGATTCATTTCGGGTAATTTTTTAACCTCAGGCCTTTTTTATGTTCAATACTCTTGAAAAAGATGAAAATGCCCGCAAAAGCGGCAAACGTACGGTGTTTATTGTCTCTGACGCCACCGCTATTACCGCTGAAACGCTGGCTCACTCTGTACTGACCCAATTTACTGATCTTCAATACGACCAGGTCCGTATTCCCTTTATTGACACACCCGAGAAAGCTGTTCTTGCGGCTCAGAAGATCAATGATGCCTACATTCACACGGGAGTTCGCCCTCTTGTTTTCTCAACTTTTGTTGATGTAAACATCCATAAGACTTTCACCGAAAAGTGTCAGGGTTTCCGCATTGAGTTTTTCAGAAGCTTCATTAAGGAAATCGAGCAGGAAACAGGGCTTAAGTCTGCCCACTCCATGGGTCGCAGCCACGTCATTAAAGACGAAGAGCGCTATAACAGGCGTATTGAAGCCATCAACTACAGTCTTGCTCACGATGACGGTCAAATGAATAAGGGGCTCAATGAAGCTGATGTCATTTTGGTGGGTGTGAGTCGCTCAGGCAAAACGCCGACTAGCCTTTTCCTGGCTATGCAATTCGGTGTGAAGGCTGCCAACTATCCTTTGATACCGGAGGATTTTGAGCGCGGAGAACTGCCCGAAGTGCTGCACGACAAACGCGATAAGCTCTTTGGGCTATCGATTTCTCCCGAACGTTTGTCTCAAATTCGCAACGAAAGACGCCCCGGCAGCCGCTATGCATCGTTGGAAAACTGCCGTCAGGAAATCGAAGCAGCCGAAAATATGATGAGACGCGAAGGTATCAAATGGCTCAACTCCACAAGCCGCTCTATTGAAGAAATTTCAGCCACAATTATGGCTGAACTCAATCTTCACAACGCTCATAAGATTGACTAGCCTTACGCACTAATTTAAAAAGCCATTGACCCTCAAAAAAGGACCAATGGCTTTTATTTTTATCGACTCAAATGAAAGTTTTCTTTAAGAATATTAATTAAAAAAAGTTCTTGCCCCAAGTGAAATAAGACACCACAATAAAAAGCACTGAGAGCGGGATTTGGGCCCAGAGCACGGGCTTTAGAGTCTTAAAGAAATCACTCTTGAAGTAATCAACCGTAATAGTAAGGCAGAGGTGCGTAGGCGTAATCATTTGGCCTGCAACACCAAAGACCATAGCCACCCCCACTAGATCCAAGTCTCCCATAGACAGCCCTGCCACAATCGGCATCATGATAGCGACATGCCCCTGAGAGATACCGGTCAACAGACCAATGATAAAACTCAAGACACCAATGATCACAGGCACGGGCAAAGGTGATGCCTCAAAAGCCGCCACCAGTTGAGCCAGCACACCTGTTTTATCCAAAAGTGCGATAAAGAGCAAAATGCAGATGACGTTGGCAAACATTTTGTAATCAAGTGCACCGATAAAAATCTCTTTCACACTTACGTAGCGGTTAAAGGCCATCAGAACCGGAATCATTGCAACCACAACAATGACCATGGAGACAGAAGCCTGAAGACCGAAGGCCACCATCAAAACGACGTTGGCTATCACAGGCGTTAAGGCTAAAACAAAATCAAGATTATGGCGTTTAGCCTCTTCAGCCGAGACAACTTTTTCTGTATTCTCGGTTTGCTTTAACCCTCTTACCATCACGATCCAACCTAAAAGGAAAGCCGCAACGGTAAGCCAGCCCAGATGCACAATCAGATCACCGATTTTGACCCCTGCAATACCACAAGCCAAAATCATGCCCGGCACCAAAGGGCTAGAGAATTCAAAAATATGTCTGAACCAAAAATTAATTGCAGCTTTATCTTCAGGCTTGGCTGCAAAACCTTTGGAAGCTTCTTCAACGATGGGAGCCGAAAAACGAGCACCCCCAATTGAAGGCAAAAGTCCTAAAAAAGCCGGCATCACCGCCAAGGTAAAGCGGCGGCTTGAGAACATCCTAGAAAGTGCCTCCACCATACCTGCGAGGCATCCACTTTTACGAAGTTCAATTTCCAAACAGATCACAAGATAAAGTGCAAAGACCAAATCGTAATTTCTTGGCAGGCTCAGCATTTGCGTAACTGCTCCCGTGAGCTCTGTGACGCTAGGATCAGTGCATAGCCAGATAAAGAGACCACCCGTCAAAATAGCTATACCGATCGGTTGGCGACGACGCAACAAAAATAACGTGATAAGCATCGCAACCGTAATGATGAGGAAGATCATGGTGCTTCTTTCTTACTTAGTGTGACAAAACTAGCAAATGCTACTCGTTTTGAAAAAACTCTTAAAATTCTTTATTTGTTATTATTGTTTAAATTCAGATAGTTAAAGAATTATTAAGAACGTATTTCCAATATATTGAGGTACGAAAGAACACATTGTCTCCTGACATAGGCATTTCTACCTAGATTAACAATCTTTAATTTTTTTAAACCCCTACAATGAATTAAATACAAATTATTTATTAAGGAATCCGACATGGCTTTCAAACAATCTTTTATTCAA
>ENA-UEQB01000077-UEQB01000077.1-human-gut-metagenome-genome-assembly--contig:-NODE-77-length-82147-cov-33.953820_pt1 | contig 82147 bp, 71 predicted proteins | sample MGYA00242901_ERZ507918 | MGnify/ENA primary metagenome ERZ507918 (study PRJEB26167, sample SAMN06115405) | human gut metagenome | host: Homo sapiens | place: China:Sichuan | collected 2016-04-06... | reverse complement strand
TCCACCGAGTTGCCCCGATTAGAACCTGAATCTAACGCGTCTGCCAATTCCGCCATATCCGCATATTCTGTTTTGTTTGTGAGCTGTGTCGCTCGGAACGATAGTTATTATACCAGATGCAACAGAAATGTCAACACCTATTTTCAAATTTTTCTGACAAATTTTTGCATGGAAATTGATGCAGTCCGTACAGCGGCTGTGGGGCGAAAAATTCATTAAAGTGTGGTACAATAAAAGCTACGCGGCGGGGCGCTTCCCGTACAATGATAAAAACGAGGGAATGCATATGGCAAACGGAATCATCTTTCTGGTGGGTGCACTGATCATGTTTTACATGGCGCTGCGCAGTGTGCGGCAGCGGCGCAGTCTCTGCACGAACGGCGAAAAAGTACAGGCACGCATCACTGGCACAGTGCAGAGCCGGGACGGCACGGCCTATGTGCTGGAGTTCACCACGGCGGGCGGCAGCCACCGGCTGCAGTACCCCAAACCCTCCCGCAGCAAGGATTTTGCCGAGGGCAGCATGGTGACCCTGTACTACGACCCGGAAGCCCCGGAGAAAATGTATGTGGAGGGCGATAAGTCGGTGCTGGGCGCCGAGGCGCTGTACGCAGGCATCGGCGTGGCATTGCTGGTGCTGATGTTCGCACTGCTGTGAGAGGAGGAACCATAAGATGAAACTGGAACATTTTGGTATGGCAGAGCCGGGGGACTGCCGGCTGGTATTTACGGCGGATGCCGAAGAGCTTGAACGGGCCATCACGGCCGAGCAGGCTGTGCCGGACGCCCCGCAGGCCGAAGAGGCCTTGCTGACGGCGGCGGTGAACCGCACCATCCTGGAGGGCTTTTCGGCCCTGTATGAGCAGATCGCGGCGGAGTACGGCGTTACGCCGGTGACCGACCCGGACTTTGAATTGCTGGCCGTGAACCGGGCCGAAGGGTTCCGGGCTGGGGCGCAGTTCTATGCCCTGCCGCCGCTGGCGCTGGGCCGGTACACCGGTTTTGTGCAGGCGGTAGAGCCGCACCTCATCCGGCAGCTTACCATTGAAATGGAGATCAACCGTCATCATGGCGATGAGGAGCGTGCGGCAGATGCTGCTGGAAAGGCCGCCCTGCGTCAGCAGGTGGCCCGGGAACTCTACGCCCAGCGCTGCGTGCAGGCAAAGGCCCGCGCGGAAAAAGAAGTCATCTGGCAGCTGGGGGACGAGGTGACCGGTCCTCTGCCCAAACAGCTGGTGGGCGGCAACTACTTCGCCGAGCAGCGGCAGTTCAACCTGAGCCTGCAGGCCAACGGCATCAACTTTGATCAGTTCCTCAAGGTGCGGGGCCAGACGGTGGAAGAGTTCCGCACCTGGCTGCACACCCAGGCGGAACGCAAGCTGCGCAGCTGGCTGGGGCTGCTGCTGGTAGCGGAAGCAGAGGGCCTGCAGCCCACGGAAACCGAGGTGACGGCCGCCCTGACCGACTGGAATGAGAAACTGGACGGGGAACGCACCTTCCCGGCCAACGATGCCCGCAAGGTGCGCCAGCGCCTGATGCGTGCAAAGGCGACGGCCTTTGTGCTGGAGCATTCCACCCTGACCCCGCCCCCGGCAGAACCGGTGGTGCAGGAACTGCCTCAGAAATAAGGAAAAAAGCCGTGTTCCCACGCCGACAGATCGGCAGGGAGCACGGCTTTTAAAGGATGGGGACTAGGTTTGGGCTCAGGCTTCTTTCAGATGCAGCACACCGGCCTGCACCAGACGCTTGCGCAGCAGGGCACCCACAATGCAGGACACCACGATCTTGGCCAGATCCAGCACGATGAAGGGATACACGCACACAGCCAGTGCATAGCCCAGCTCGCACTGCATCTGGAACACGAACCAGGCGGTACCCAGGACGTAGCAGGCGGCATCGCCCAGCACCAGACCCACGGCGGAGACCACCGGCTGGCCATTGCTTTTTTCAATGAACAGGCCGCCGATGAAAGCCAGCAGCAGGTAACCCACCAGATAGCCGCCGGTGGGGCCTGCCACCTTGGCCAAACCGGCACCGTAGCCGGAGAACACCGGAACGCCGATCAGGCCGATGGCCAGATAGATGACGACACTCAGGGTGCCGAACTTGGGGCCCAGCAGCCAGGCGGTCAGGCAGATGACAAAGTTTGCCAGCGAGATGGGAATGGCTCCGATGGGCACGGTCAGCGGGCCGAGCACGCACAGCACGGCGGCCATCACCGCAGTAACGGCCATCTGGTAAGTGGTGATTTTTTGATTTTTCATAGTAAAATTCCCCTCTGTAAAAATTTGCAAGGCAGTTCTGTGCAAGAGTATAGCCTGTGAACGGACAAATGGTCAACAGAAAAGTTTGCGCAGGGTTTACAATTGACTGGAGAGGGGAGAGAACGGAAGGGAGACTGTATGGGCGGAGGACACGTTTCACGGCCGGATTTCGGCATGGCACAGCCGGATCCGGCACATCCGCTGACCGAATTCTATCTGCTGGTGCAGCAGGCTTTGGACAAGGCAGGCTGCTTTGCGCTGCCTGCCCTGTATGCCAGTCTGCAGGCCCCGGCGCGCCGGATCTATCCGGAAGAAGCGCGGGAGTATCTGCGTCTTGCGCCGCAGGCAGGGGAGGGCTTTGTCCGCCTGCAGGCGGCGGTGCAGATGCAGGTGCTGTACAGCAGCCTGCAGGTGGCAGCCGACGGTGCCCCGGCGGCGCTTCTGCTCACCGAGGAGTGTACCCGCAGCGTGACGGCGCTGCAATTGCTGCCGCCCTTTGTGTGGGAGGATCCGCTGCCGCCGCTGCCGGATGTTCCGGCGGCACTCACTTTGCAGCTGACCGTGCAGGATGTGGAGGCCATCGACGCTGACCCGGCAGCCCTGGGGCGGCGGCTGGTGGGCAGCCCGGCAGGCAAGTGCTGGCTGACCCACCCCAAGGCCGAGACCTTTCTGGCAGAGCGGGTGGCGCTGCTGCAGCGGGTCTACCGCCGCTGACCGGCCGGAAAAAGAATGAAGCAGCGAGGGAACTGCCGCAGACGCGGCGGCTCCCTCTTTTGTTTTGCAGGGGTTCATGGTATACTAAAACCGATACGCCGCTGCGGCGGGGTGAAAAAAGTTTTGTTGCACGTTTGTGAATGATACGCAATAATCGGGACTGCTCAACCGTTTCTTGAGTGAAATGTCCCCGTGGAAAGTATTTCCACTGTGCCCGTTGAGGGCGTCAAAGGAGAGTTTGAACAATGGGACAGCTGACCAAAAACGAAGTGTTCGCGCTGGCGGTGCAGCGATACAGCGACGCCGTTTACCGCGCGGCCGTGCACAATTGCCGATGCACGGCCGATGCCGAGGATGTGGTGCAGGATGTATTTGAAAAGCTCCTGCATTACGAGGGCTGCTTTGAGAGTGAGGAGCATCTCAAGGCGTGGCTGCTGCGGGTGGCCATCAACCGCTGCCGGGACCTGACCCGTGCGGCGCACCAGAAGGATACCGAACTGGACGAGAACCTGCCCGCACCGGAACAGATGGAGGACGGCAGTGTGCTGGATGCAGTGAAGGCCCTGCCGGAGAATTACCGCAACGCCATTTACTTACACTATTATGAAGGGTACACCACGGCGGAGATCGGCCGGATGCTGAAGGTGCCCACCAACACGGTGCTGAGCTGGCTGCGGCGGGCAAGGGCGCAGTTACAGACGATGCTGAAGGAGGAGATCGAAGATGAGGTGGTATGAGTACAAGATGGAGGCGGATGACCTCCACGCCCCGGAAGATCTGAAGGCAAAGCTGCTGGCCATGGCCGACACCCTGCCCGAAGAGGAAAAGAACCGCCCGATGATGCCGGCGCAGGCAGACAACACGGCTGTCGTGCGCCCGCAGGAACCGCCCAAAAAGGCAAAGCTCATCCATTTCCCTGCAAAGCAGGTGGGCGCGCTGGCCGCCTGTCTGGCCGTGTGCGTGGTGGGCTACAACGTGCTGGGCACCGGAATGCTGGACATCGGTGCAAAGAGCAGCAACATGGCTCTGTATTCGGCCAATAGTTCCGCAGCTTCCACCGCAGGTGGCTTTACCACCCAGCAGGCCATGGTGGACGCCCCGGAAGCGGCTACCTACAGTCTGGACGCCGGTGCGACGGACCGCATGAATGTGGGTACAGATGTCCTTTCTGAGAACGACGCTGCTGCCGCCGAGGACCGGCAGGCCAGCACCAGCCCCAAGATCATCTACACCGCCAACCTGACCCTGGAAAGCAAGGACTACGACACGGCCCGCGCGGCACTGGATGCTGCCCTGAATGACGCAGGCGGGTATCTGGAATCCAGCAGTGAATATTCAGACGTCGGGTCCAGCCGCAGCGTCAACCTGACCTTCCGTGTGCCGGAAGAAAATTACCAGAGCTTTCTGGATGCTGTGGCGCAGGCGGGCAATGTGACCTACAAGAGCCAGCAGGCCGACGATGTGACCACCCAGTACATGGACGTGGAAACGCGGCTGGCCAATCTGGAAGCCCAGCGCACCCGTCTGCAGGAGCTGCAGGCCCAGGCCGACAATCTGTCCGACCTGCTGCAGATCGAGACCAGCCTGACCGACGTGCAGTCCCAGATCGAGAGCTGGCAGAGCCAGCTGGACTGGTACAGCAATCAGGTGCAGCAGTGCACCGTGTACGTCAACCTGAGCGAGGTGCAGAACTACACCCCCACCGATGAGAGCTTCCTGGGCAGTGTCGGTGCAGCCTTTGCACAGGGCTGGTCCAATTTTGTAAACGGCCTGCAGCAGCTGGCCGTCTGGCTGGCCGGTGCCTGGCCGATGGTGCTGGTGGTCGCGGCCGCCGCCGCAGGCTTTGCCGTCTGGCGCAAAAAGCGGAGGAAGTAAGGGCGGCAAGCCCCTCCTGCACAAAATTCAAAATTTTTGGAAAAAGGGGTTGACATTGTTCCCGCCCTGTGGTATTATACTTGAGCAGTCAGCGAACAGCTGATAAGCAAAAAGTAAATATCGCGGGGTGGAGCAGTCTGGTAGCTCGTCGGGCTCATAACCCGAAGGTCGTTGGTTCAAATCCGGCCCCCGCAACCACCAAGCGTTCTGAGATTTCTCAGAACGCTTTTTTGTTGTGTTTTACGGCAAAAGGATCCCCCGGTCCACGCTGCAGGCGGACCGGGGAATTTTTGCCTTATAAATGTTCTGCCAGTTCAAACATGGCGCGCACGCTGGCGCGGCTGCGTTCCCGGCGGGAAATGAGCAGAAAGCTGAAGCTCCACTGCGGGCCGTCGATGGGCACGCTGCACAGGTCCGGGCGCAGGTATTTGGGCGCGGAAGAGGGCAGCAGGCCGATGCCCACCCCGGCGCTGGCCAGCAGGAACAGCTCCTCCAGCGTCCGGGTGTGAAGGACCGGGTTTCCTTTCAGACCCAGCTGATTGTAGTACTGGCGCAGCAGCTCCTCGGTGTTGCCCCGGGGGTCCTCTTGTGTCAGGATCAGCGTTTCGCCCTGCAGCTGTTTCGGCGCGATCTTTTCCGCTCCGGCAAGGGGGTGGCCGGTCGGCAGCAGCCAGGTGGCGTGCACCTGCTGCAGGATGATGCTGTCCAGCCCCTCCAGATCGGGCAGGTCAAAATCCATGGCGACCAGCAGGTCGATCTTCCGGTCCACCAGCTGGCTGACCAGCTGCTGCCGGGAGTCGGCCACGGTGGAAAGCTGCACTTCCGGGTGCAGGCTGTGGTACCGGCGGAGCACCTCGGAGATGGCGTGCTGCTCCAGGATGGTGGGGATGCCCAGGGTCAGGTGGGTCTGCTGCTCCTGGGCGATGGTCTGGGTCCGGGTCACGACCTCTTCCAGCCGGGCCGTGAGCTCGTTGACCTGCTGGAAGAAATACTCCCCGGCCAGCGTCAGCTTGACATGGGCTGTGTCGCGCTCCAGCAGGGTGACGTGAAGTTCCTCTTCCAGGGCGCTGATCTGGCGGCTGATGGCTGTCTGGGACACAAAGCAGGCCCGCGCCGCCTTGGTAAAGCTGCCGGAGCGGGCTACCCGCTGAAAGTACATGATCTGCTGCAATGTCATACGCTTTTTCTCCTGCCTGCATCAAAAATTGTGGAACCTTGCCAAGAGTATAACAAATTTCTTGTGCAAACTCAACCACCTTATGCGTCTAAGTTATAAGCGGGCAAATTATTGGTATTTCAAATCTTTGCCGAAACCTGTTAAACTTGTAACAAGAGCGCCGGGCCTACACAAGACCGGTGCAAAAGAAGAAAAGAGGTAACCAAATGAAGAGCAAGATCTCTCGCCGCAGCTTCCTGCGCAACATTGCTGCCGCTGGCAGCGGTGCCGCTGCGCTGGGTCTGCTGGCAGGCTGCAGCTCCAGCAGCACCGCCGCATCCTCCGGCAGCACCGTAGCCGCCGAGGACAAGTACACCCCGGGCACCTATTCTGCCTCCAAGACCATCTCCTACTCCGAGATCGGTGTCTCCATGACCTTTGATGCCAACAGCATCACCGCCTGCGAGATCACTTCCTCCGGTGAGCAGGACCTGCTGACCGACGACAAAAAGACTGCCATGGCCAAGGCCATCGTGGAGGGCCAGAGCGCCGATGTGGACGCTGTGACCAGCTGCACGCTGGTGGCTTCCGTGGGTGCCATCCAGGAGTGCGTAGCCGACTGTATCGCACAGGCTACCGGCACTGAGGTGGAAAAGCCTGAGACGACCGAAGTGACCGGCCGTGTGCCCGGCTACTGCGGCCCCGGCGACTGGCTGGGCGAGGCTCCGGCCGACCCCGACAAGTACGAAGATGCAGGCACCTATGATGTGATCGTTGTGGGCGGCGGCCATGCAGGCGTGGGCGCAGCCTTTGGCGCTGTGGACGAGGGCGCTACTGTGGCGGTCATTGAAAAGCAGGCATGGGGCAACTTCGTGGACCTGGACGGCACCGGCGCCAACATGGGCGGCTGGTACGGCGAGGACATCGGCCACGTCAACTCCAAGCTGCTGATCGAGCGCGGCTATGGCCCCTATGACACCGGTGCCATCACCTCCGAGTTCTGCAAGCGTGCCGCAGGCCGTGTGAACCCCGAGATCATCAAGAACTTCGTGCAGTATTCCGGCCAGATGTTCGACCGCTACGAGGAAATCTACGACTCCTATGAGGAAGAGCGCAAGGCCAACGACAGCGACGTGTATCTGGCCGATACCGCTGTCATCGTGCCCAAGGCTGCCGGCGACGGCAAGACCGGCGACCAGTGGGTGGACGGCGAGCCCGCAGGCGGTGCCGGTCACTACGACATGAGCGATATGTTCCAGTACCCGCTGTGCAACACCCAGGCAGCTTACGGCCAGCAGAAGGCCAGCTACCCCATCAGCTGCGGCGGCTACCTGACCTGGCCCTGCAATGCCCAGTTCTACGGCTATCAGGGCAACAACATCGAGTACATCCACAAGTACATCGTCAAGTATGTGCAGGAGACCCCCAACTGTGCCTGGGACTTTGAGCGCGAGGGCATCAAGCTCATCCAGGACGAGAGCGGCAAGGTCACTGGCGTGTACGCCAAGGGTGCCGACGGCACTTACTACCGCTACAACTGCAACAAGGGCGTCATCCTGTGCGCAGGCGACTTCATCGGCAACCCCGAGATGTGCTGGGCGCTGCTGAACGAGGGCATGGAGTGGGCTGAGCGCAGCGGCGCGACCGCTGACAGCTGGGCCTCTGCAGGCACCCGCAACGGCCAGGGCCACAAGATGGCCTGCTGGGCAGGCGGCATGATCGAGCCCACCCCCCGTGGCTGGATGGCCATCGGCGGCGGCGCTTCCGGCCCCTGGGGCACCGCTCCCATGCTGATGCTGAACAGCCGCGGCAAGCGCTTCATGAACGAGGGCGCCATTGCGCAGATGCAGGCCACCTGCCTGCGTCAGCCCGCCGGTCTGGCCTGCTACGTCACCGACGCCAACTGGGCCAAGACCCTGAAGGCTGCTCCGCTGGACCACGGCGCACCAAACTTTGGCATGCAGGACTACTGGGATAAGATCGAGCAGGACATGAACAACACCGTGTCCGGTCAGGCCAACACCATCACCATTGCAAACCTGGCCGAGCGCACCCAGATGGCCGGTACCATCTACCGTGCCGACACTCTGGAGGAGCTGGCAGATCTGCTGGGCTACAAGGGCGCTGCCAAGCAGAACTTCCTGGACAGCATCGCACACTACAACGAGCTGTGCTATGCAGGCGTGGACAGCGACTACGGCAAGGATGCACCTTACATGGTGCCCATCGACACCGCTCCGTTCTTCGGCGGCACCAGCTCCACCGGCCACTCCTCCAACCCGATGATGGTCACCATGAGCGGCGTCATCACCGACGAGACCCAGAACGTCCTGAACAAGGACTGGGAGCCCATCGAGGGCCTGTATGTGGCTGGCAACTGCCTGGGCGGTCGTTACGGCTTTGGCTACAGCACTCCGTTCGCCGGCAACTCGGTCGGTATGGCCATGACCCACGGCTGGACCGCAGGCCATCAGGTGGCTTCCGACAAGAAGTTCCTGGGTGAGCCCGTGGAGGCCATGGAGGCACCCGCAGGCGGCCCCGGCGGCCCCGGTGGTCCCGGCGGCCCCGGCGGTCACCACTGATCTCTTCTGACGCGTTTCTTTTTCTTCTTCTCTGGGGAAGCCCCGTTACAGGGCTTCCCCTTTTGCATGAATGCGTGTATACTTTATAAAAAACGACAAGGAGCATCACCATGGCAAAACCGCTCGTGCTTGACCTGCACATCCCTTACTGCATCCGCCCGGAAAACTACCTCGCGCACTTCAACGCGGTGGGCTCCAATGCGGAAAAAAACGCCTATATGGACGCCCTCAAGCGGGAGGTGCTCTCCTATGAGGGAGAACTGGACGGTTACGAGATCCGGGCCGTGCACCTCAGCGGCGGCAGCGCCAGCGTGATGGCCCCGGACTTGCTGGGCGATGTGCTGCGCACGGTGCGCACCCATCTGCCGGTGGCGCAGGGGGCAGAGGTCAGCTACGACTCGCTGCCCGTCACCATCGGCACGCCGTCCCTCACGGGCATCGCGTCCGGCCACCCCAACCGCACCGAACTGATGATGCGCTCGGACAACGACGCCGAGCTGAAGGCGCTGGGCTGCACCCACAACGCGCAGCATATCCGCAACGCCATGCTGTTTCTGGCAAAGTTCCACCTGAACAATGTGGGCCTGACCCTGAACTACGGCATCCCGGGGCAGACGATGCAGAGCTGGCACAACAGCCTGCACGCGGCGGTCATCATGCAGGCCGGGCACATCACGGCAGAGCCGCTGGCCGTGACCGACGCCGAGGGTATGCCCAACGCGGCGGAGCGGTTCGAGATGTTCCGCTATGCCTGCGAGTACCTGCCGGAGAACGGCTACAAGATGTATGCTGCCGGGTGCTTTGCCCGCCCCGGCTACGAGTACCGCGCCCGTGCCATGGAGTGGAACGGGGATGACGTCATCGGCATGGGCGTCAACGGCGGTTCGGTGTACGACGGCTATGCCGTGCGCAATACCAACAACCTCAAGTTTTACATCAAAAATGCCGGTGACTTTGAAAAGCTCACGGCGCAGGCCGCGCAGCTGGACGAGAACGCGCTGATGCTGCGCTACCTGCGGGGCCGCATGAAGCTGAACGACGGCGTGGTGGAGCCGCTGTTCCGGGAGCGGTTCGGGCAGGAACTGCCGCAGGAATTTTCCACTCTGCTGGATAAGACGGTGGAAAACGGCCTGGCCCAGCGCACGGCCGACGGCTGGATGCCTACCCTGGAAGGACTGTTCCGGGGCGAGGTACTGTAACACAAAAAGCGGGAGCTGTCTCATGGGAGAGACAGCTCCCGCTTTTTGTATGCCAAAAGTCCCCACGGCGGGCCGATTTGTGGTATACTGGTAGAAAACAGTGACCCGCGAAGGAGAAAAGAATGCAATACAAACTTCTGGTAAGTGATTTTGATAATACGCTAGTGCCCTTTGGGGAGCCGAAGCCCCGCCTGGCGGTGGTAAAGGCCGTGAAAAAACTGCAGGCCGCCGGGGTGAAATTTGCGCTGAGCACCGGCCGCGCATACCCCTGCGTGCACAGGGAGCAGCTGGGCGGCATCCGGCCGGATTACATCGTTACCTGCAACGGTGCCTGTGTGACCGACAGCAAGGGCACTGTGGTGGCGGAACACCCCCTCACCAACGAGGAAATGTACGCGTTGGTGGATTTCTGCGAGGATTACAACTACCCACTGCAGTTCAATTTCCGGGATGCCTGCTATGTGTACTGTGAGTACGAGGCCCTGCGCAACAACTACGCAAAGATGGGCAGCAGCGGCCTGACCTGCGTGGACGGCGAGGACCAGGACCGGCACCTCATCGACATGCCGCATTCGGCGTTTGCCGCGGTGCCGCCGGAACATGTAGCAGACTTCATGGCAAAATACGGTCATCTGAACCTGAACTGGATGCAGGTGGGCGCGAAAAACGCCGACGGCTATGGCTTCTACGACATCGTGCGCGGCGGCATGGACAAGGGTGTGGGCCTGACTGACCTGTGCGCCCGGCTGGGTCTGTCGCCGGAAGAGGCGGTGGCAGCGGGTGACTCGGCCAACGACCTGAGCATGCTGCGCACGGCCGGCTTGGGCGTGTGCATGGACAATGGAACCGAGGATGCAAAGGCCGCTGCTGACCGGGTCATCGGTGATGTGCGGGAGGACGGCCTTGCGGCGCTGATCGAGGAACTCTGGTTTGATGGCCCGAAAGCGGAGCCTTCCGGCCAGGACCTGGGCTCGGCCTGGGCACAGATCGAAAGCGCAGGCGGCCAATGAGCTTTGCGCCGGTGTACGATGAGCATAGCCGGGCGCTGATCCTGGGCACCTGGCCCAGCCCCAAAAGCCGGGAGATGGCCTTTTATTACGGCCACCCGCAGAACCGCTTCTGGCCGATGATGGCCGCTCTGACTGGGGAGCCGGTGCCGAAGCGGGAGGACATCGAAGCAAAAAAGCAGATCATCCTGCGCCATGGGTTGGCCCTGTGGGACACGCTGGAAAGCTGCACCATCACCGGGGCGTCGGACGCCTCCATCCGAGACGTGGTGCCCAACGACATCGCCGCTCTGCTGCAGAAGGTGCCCATTGAGGCGGTGTTCTGCAACGGGGCCACGGCCTATCGCATTTATACAAAGTATCTGCAGCCGGTCACCGGCCTTGCGGCGGTCAAACTGCCCAGCACCAGCCCGGCCAATGCGGCCTGCCGCCCGGAGATGCTGCGGCAGGTGTGGGGCACGGCGCTGGCAGACTGGATCACCAAATAATTGCCAAGCTGTAAATTCTTCATGAATCCGCTTGCGTTTTTCGCAAAGGGTTGTATTATGGGTACTATAAGGGGCACCTGCCCCGGAAAAGGAGAACGACCATGAGCAAGATCATCCGCACCCGGAAGCCCAGTGTCCTGCCGTACTACGCGGCGGCGCTGGTGTTCGTGGTGCTGTGCGCGGTGCTGCCGGTGTACCGGCTGTGGGCCCTTGCGGCGGCGCTGGCAGCCGCTGCGGCGGCATTCCTGGCGGCCAAAAAGGTCTGCCCGCCCCGTGTGGTGGAAACCGAGGTGCCCTTCCACACGGGTGTGGAGGACGTGGACGCCATGCTGGCAGACATCCAGCAGAAGCTGGACACTCTGCACAGCCTGAACGAATCCCTGCCCGACCCGCAGCTGTCCGCCGCCATGACCCGCATGGAAAAGGCCGGACGCTCCATTGTGGAAGTGGTGGAAGCCAACCCCGCCAAGGCAAAGCAGGTGCGCCGCTTTGCCAACTACTATCTGCCGGACGCCGTGAATGTGCTGCAGCAGTATGCGCAGCTGGCCCGGCAGGGGGTGCGCGGCGAGAACGCCGCCGCCATCCGTGCCGAGGTGGAGCACAACGCAGCCTCCATTGCCACGGCCTTTGAAAACCAGCTGGATGCACTGTACGCCGCAGAAAGCATGGACCTGTCGGCAGACCTGACCGTGCTGCAGAACATGCTCAAAGGGCAGGGACTGAGTAAATAAACGGATATACTGGAAAGGAAGGAATCTCCTATGGCAGACAACACGTTCAACTTTGACCTCGACGCACCCGCTGTGCCTACCCTGACGCTGGACCCGGCTCCGGCACAGGAGCAGGCCCAGCCCAAACAGCCGGAACCCGCCGCTGCCCCCGAGGCACAGGTCAAGCTCAGCCCGGAAGAGCAGGCCATGGTGGATCAGTTCGCGGAGAAGATCGACATCACCAACAGCCAGCAGGTGCTGCAGTACGGCTCCGCCTGCCAGAAGAAGATCGGTGACTTCTCCGAAGCAGCTCTTTCCAAGGTGTCCACCAAGGACCTGGGCGAAGTGGGCAATATGATCACCGACCTGATCGGCGAGCTGAAGAGCTTTGACGCAGGCGAAGAGCAGCAGAAGGGCATTCTGGGCTTCTTCAAGAAAAAGGGCGACCAGATCGACGCCCTCAAGACCAAGTACAACAAGGCCGAGACCAACGTGGAGAATATCCAGGGCATGCTGGAGGCCCATCAGGTGCAGCTGCTCAAGGACATCGCCATGCTGGACAAGATGTATGACCTGAACATGGCCTACTTCAAGGAGCTCAGCATGTACATTCTGGCCGGTAAAAAGAAGCTGGCCGAGGTGCGTGCAGGGGAGCTGCAGCAGGCCATGGACAAGGCCAAGGCCTCCGGCCTGCCGGAGGACGCCCAGGCGGCCCGCGACCTGGCCGACCAGTGCGAGCGCTTTGAAAAGAAGCTGTACGATCTGGAGCTTACCCGCAACATCAGCCTGCAGATGGGCCCCCAGATCCGCCTGCTGCAGAACAACAACACCATGATGGCCGAGAAGATCCAGTCCACCATCGTGAACACCATCCCCCTGTGGAAGAACCAGATGGTGCTGGCCCTGGGCCTGGCCCACAGCCAGCAGGCCATGCAGGCCGAGCGTGCCGTCACCGACATGACCAACGACCTGCTCAAGAAGAACGCCGAGGCGCTCAAGCTGGGCACCATCGAGACGGCCAAGGAGTCCCAGCGCGGCGTGGTGGACATCGAGACCCTGCAGCAGACCAACAAGAGCCTGATCGAGACGCTGGACGAGCTGAACAAGATCCAGACCGAGGGCCGCGCAAAGCGCGCTGCCGCCGAGCAGGAACTGACCCGTATCGAGGACGAACTGAAATCCAAAATGATGGAGATCCGGAGCTGAAATGGCAAACGCAGATTTTAACCCCAAGCAGACCGGCACCCCCGGCGGCTTTGACGCGGGCAGCTACCGCGAAAAGGCCAGCCCAGAGCAGGCCGTGCAGCTGACCCCGCTGCAGCAGAAGCTGGCCGGGCTGGAAGCAAAACTGCCCGCCGCCCTCACCCGGCAGGCCGTGGCCCTGGCGTTGAGCATCGTGGTGATGCTGGCGGCCTTTGCAGGCTTTGGCGGCGCCAAGGTGCGCAGCAAATACAACACGGCCCGGCAGTGGTTCACGGTGGGCGTGTCTGCCGACAACGGCTACAACCTCAGCGAGGAACTGACCGCCCGGGCCAATACGGCGGCAAACGTCATCACCACCGCCGGCAATACGCTGGGGGCCGACAATGCGGAAGTACAGACCGCGCAGGCGGCGCTGGATGACTTTTCGGCCTGTCTGGACGCCGTGCAGTCTGGCGGAAAGAGTCAGGCGTTGACCTCCCTGAGCTACTACAACGGCAGTTCCATGCACGCGCTGTATCAGGCCAACGAGACGCTGGGCAAGGCCATCGACCAGCTCTATGCCAAATTGCAGGAGCAGGCCGCCGACCCCATGAAGATGGGCGCTGTGCAGGGCCAGTATGGCCAGTTCAACAGCGCAGGCACCATCATCGGCACATTGAAATACAACGAAGCAGTCTACAACTATCAGAACGAAGTCGGAGGTTTCCCGGCCAATGTGCTGGGTAGCCTTGCCGGCGTGAAGGAGGTTGAGCCCTTCGCATGAAAAACATTGCAAGAAAACTCAGCGCACTGCTGCTGGTGTTCGTGGTCAGCGCGGCGGCCCTGTGCCCGGCCTTTGCGGCCTCGGCCAGCCTGCCCTCGCTGCCCAGCGGCCAGTGTGTGGTGGACGATGCCAACGTCCTGAGCAGCAGCACCGTGCAGACCATCACCGACCTGAACGCCCAGCTGGAAAGCAGCTGCAGCGGGGCGCAGATCGGCGTGCTGACGGTGGATTACACCGGCAGTTGCACCACAGAAGAATATGCCCTGCAGGCGGCCAATGCCTGGGGCATTGGTTCTTCTACCGGCAATAATGGTGTGCTGATCCTGTTGGTCATGGAGACCCAGCAGTACGCCGACGGCGATTACTACATTGCCACAGGTGACGGTTTCCGCAACACCACGCTGGAAAGTCAGGCCAGTGCCCTTGCCCAGACCATGGAGGACGACTTCGTCCGGCAGGACTATGACGACGCCGTGACCACCTGCGCCCAGAACGTGGCGCAGACCATCGCGGACATCTACGGCGTGAGCCTTTCGGGCGGGAACACGAACAACGGCTCCTACAACGAGCCTGCTTATGATGACAACAGCAGCAGCGGCGGTTTTGGCGACATTCTGCTGGGCTTTGTCACCATCCTGTTCACGATCATCCTGCTGCTCATCATCGTGTCGGTGATCGTGTACACCTTCTCCGGTCCGCTGAGCGGCCTGTTCTGGTGCTTTGGCGGCCCCCGGCACAGAGGCCCCCGCCCGCCGCGCGGACGCCGCAACCCGCCCCCGCCCCCGCCGGGCGGCCCCTATGGCGGCTTTGGCGGTCCCGGCCCTGGCGGTTCTGGCGGACGCGGCCCGCGGAACTCTCCGCCGCCGCGCCGTACCCCGCCCCGCAGCACTCCGCCCCGCAGCGGCGGCTTCGGTGGTGGTTCCTTTGGCGGCGGCAGTTTTGGCGGCGGCGGCTCCTTTGGCGGCATGGGCGGCGGCAGCTTCCATGGCGGCGGCGGCGGACGCGGCCGTTGATGCCAACAACATAACCGCATAAAAAACAAGGCAGAGAACTGCTGTGGACGAAACGTCTGCGGCAGTTCTCTTTTTATGTGCTTCTATCGTGAATGAAATTCATTTGACAAAACAATTTTGGTAACATATACTGGATGACATCACGGAAACAAAAAAGGGAAGGAATCGTCATGCTGACTCTGGATAAAATCTACCACGCTGCCTTTGTGCTCAAGGACGTTGCCCGCAAGACCGACCTCATCGAGGCCCCCAAGCTGTCCAAGGACTGCCAGCTCTACCTGAAAACCGAGAATCTGCAGGCCACCGGCAGCTTCAAGGTGCGCGGTGCTTACTATAAGATCAGCCAGCTTTCGCCCGAGGAAAGCGCCAAGGGCGTCATTGCTTGCTCGGCCGGCAACCATGCGCAGGGTGTGGCGCTGGCCGCCACCCGCCGCGGCATCAAGAGCATCGTTTGCATGCCGGACGGTGCCCCCATCATGAAGGTGGAAAATACCAAGAACCTGGGTGCAGAGGTCTGCCTGGTGCCCGGCACCTACGACGACGCCCACGACAAGGCCGTGGAGCTGCAGGAAGAGACCGGCATGACCTTTATCCACCCCTATGATGACGAGCAGGTCATTGCAGGCCAGGGCACCATCGGTCTGGAGATTTTGGATCAGCTGCCGGATCTGGATGCAGTCATCGTGCCGGTGGGCGGCGGCGGCCTGATCTCCGGCGTGGCCTTTGCCATCAAGAGCCTGCGTCCGGAAGTGAAGGTGTACGGCGTACAGGCCGAGGGTGCCCCCAGCATGTATCGCAGCCTGCACGAGCACAAGTACCAGACCCTGAAAGCTGCCTCCACCTTTGCCGATGGCATTCAGGTCAAGACTCCCGGCGAGCTGACCTACCAGCTCTGCGAGCAGTATGTGGACGACGTCGTGACGGTGAGCGAGGACGAGACCGCCGCCGCCATCCTCTCCTTGATGGAAAACCAGAAGCTGGTGGCCGAGGGTGCCGGTGCGGTGCCTGTGGCTGCGGCCCTGTTCCACAAGCTGCCCATCGAGGGCAAGAAGGTGGTGTGTGTCATCTCCGGCGGCAACATCGACGTGAACATCCTCAGCCGCGTGATCACCCGCGGCCTGGTCATGAGCGGCCGCAAGGCCAACCTGACCATTGCTCTGGAGGACAAGCCCGGCCAGCTCCAGCGTGTGGCCGAGATCGTCTCCCGCTGCGGCAGCAACGTGGTGTCGGTACTGCACGACGGTTCCGACCCCAACATGCCCATTTCCAGCTGCTTCCTCAAGCTGACGCTGGAGACCCGCGACGCGGCCCAGATCGAACAGATCCGTGCCGAACTGACCAAAGAGGGTTTCCAGCTCGTGAGTGAGCGTGTGTGAGCCGATAAAAAATGGCCTGCGTGAAAACGCGGGCCATTTTTTCATGGGAAGTTTGAACGGTTACAGCTCGATTTCCCCGGTAAACTGAAACCATCCATCGGCATAGTCCATAATAAAGTCTGCTGCGTATTTGTTCAGAATGAGTTTGATGTTGGAGAGACCAAAACCGTGGAGAGCGGGATTGGATTTTGTCGTTCGGATGTTCCCGTCATGGATCTTTACCGGAGCGGATGTGTTCCGGACGGAAAAAAAGAAGCTCTGTCTCAGTACGGCAGAAACATGAATCGTCTTTTCGCTCTCGAGTTTTTCACAGGCTTCCGTTGCATTGTCCAGCAGATTGGCAAAGAGCACGACCATATCCGATACATCCAATGGCAATGCGGAAAGATCGTTCACCTCAAAGTCGATGCTGATCCCTTTTTTGATCGCTTCGGTCGCTTTGGTGTTGAAGAGCGCGTCGAGGATCGCGTGGTGCGAGTTGACCAGAAACAGCCGGTCGGTCTGCATAGTGGTTACGGAACGCAAATATTGCTCGGCAGCTTTGTATTCCTGGTTCAGCAAAAGGCTTTGAACTGTGTTGAGATGTGCTCTGAAATCGTGGACCTTGTGACGCTGTTCTGCATAAAGTCTGCTCGCCGCTTCCATATTTTTGGCCTGCAGTTGAATCTGCTGCCCCAGTGCCAAAAGATTTTCCTTGGTTTCGATGGCTCGTTCCATCCGATCCAAGAGGTACAGGAGAGCAGCATTCGCCGCAAGGATCAAGCCACATGTAAAGGCAATTACACCTTCGCCTACCGGTTTCCCTGTTGTGATATACAGCAGGATCCCCAGCATGAAAAAGGATGTGCATGGGAACAAAAAGTAAAACCCCAATTGCGATTCATTCAGTCGGTTCCGCGCTCCCGGAAATGCTTTTTGCTTCATGAGCTTTCGGAATAGATAGGCCAGAAACAATTCTGTGGAATAGTTGATGACCCCGTAGACGATCATGAGCGGAAAACTCGACCGGAACGATTCACCGTCCATCCCACAGACAAAAGCACCCAGCATGCCCAGCCCGAAAGACAGGGAATAAGTGATCAGATACTCTACGCCGACAAGAAGCAAAAGCAGTTTACTGGAAATTTTGGCGTACAACACCCGTGTGCTGAAGGTATAGGATAAAAGGATCATCCCGATTTTTATGGCCTGATTGCGGTGAAAGAAGATCAGCGGAACCTTCAGGATCCAGAAGTTTAGCATGATGAAGCTGACGACACCGATGGTGAATTTCCGGTCACTCCAGCGTCGTTCAGCAAATGCATCCAAAAAGAGGATCAGCGAAAGGGAATCGACCACGGTATAAAGAAAACTCAAGAAATCGCCCATCGGTTTTTCCCCCGCCACAGCAGATAGTGCTGCTTCAGTTCCTTATGGTTCTTAGCACTTGAAGGCAAAACGATCCCGCCGGTCAGGCTCACCTTTTCGTATTGCAGCTGCACGATGTACTCCATGTTTACCAAAAATGAGCGTTGAACCCGCAGGAAACCGAGATCCTCCAACTTTTTTGACAGATCCGACAGATTGCCGTAGAAATGATACTCCGTTCGCTCGTCATGAATCAGGTGCACGATGATGACCCGCAGATTGGCCTCCAGATAGAGGATGTGACTTACGGGAATGTCGATCGGTTCGGAATGGACCGAAATGGTGAGAATCCTCTTTCGTTGAACGACTTCTTTGCTTGCGGCTTCAAAATAAGGAATCAGCTTTTCGTTCATATCACGTTTCAAAAGATACCGGAATGCCTGTACCTCAAACCCTTCTGGAGCGTATTGGATAAAGTTTGTGAGAAAAACGATCACGACTCCGGGGTTTTCCCTGCGAAGAGTCCGTGCGAGGTCAATGCCGCTGGAATCGCCCATGTCGATGTCCAGGAATGCAAGATCATAGGAAGAAAGGTCTTTAATCGCGTCGGGATCGCTGAAAGGATAAAAGTGCGCAGAGATGCCGCTTTTTTCGCAATGGTCTCGGAGCAATGCAGAAACCTGCTCCACGACAGCGGGCTCATCATCACAAATCAGTAAATTCAATCGGCAACCTCCTTCCGGATAACACAGACCGGTTTTGTTACTCATAATAACGCAGTGCTCCCTTCAAGTCAATGCAATTTCAGCAGAGGGCTGCTGATAATAGGGCTGCGCTGAACTTGCAGTCTGTGGCGTGAAAGCTGCAATTGCCGGTTTCATGACAAGAAAACCCGTGTTCATTCCTGGAATGTGGACAATCCAATCCCCCTGCGTAAAAATAATGACACGACGTTTTGTGGATTCTCTTTTTACGGGAGGGGTTATTTTGCGCAGGAAATTTCTCGCTTTTGCATTGTCGCTCGTCATCCTTTGTGCCCTTGTCTTTGAACTTTATCCGAGAAGCTCTCAGGAGATCGACCTCTCCACCGGTGCGGGCATTTCTAAAATGCTCCGCTATGAGAACGCGCAGGTCTATCTCTTTGGAGAAACCCATCGCTGCACAGAATATCAGCAATTCCGCAATGCTCTGTTCAAGTACCTTGTAGAGAAAAAGGGCGTGCGTGTTCTTTTGATGGAGCACGGCTATGCAAGCGGCTTTCTCGAAAATGAAACGGTACAGAACCGGTTGTCCTTTGCCGACGAATACGGATACGATCAGTTTGTCGTATCCAAAGAGGACTATGAGTTGTTCCGGTGGATGTCAGAATTCAATCAGAATAGACCGGATAGGGATAAGATCTCCATTGTCGGTATCGATATCACCGATTCGATCGGGATGGTTTATGCCTTCTGCCGGTATTTGCTGAGAGACTGTGATTTTTCTGCGGCAGATACAAAGACGCAGATGCTTTTGATCAGCACCCAGAAATGCCAGTTTCAGCAGCGCTTTGAGAACAGTTTGTTGCCGCAGCTGATCGAACTGTACCAGACAAACCCGGAACAGCTTGAACTGGCGCTGGGAGATCAGGCAATCCATCTGGAACGTGTGCTTCAGGGTTGGCAGCAGGGACAGGAGTGCTACAAGCTGAACGACTATCAGCCGGATCTCCAGCTGGATGGCCCCGCTGTGGCGTATCGGGAGGATGCCCTGTATGCGAACCTCCGGAGGGTCTATGAGGAAAACCCGACCGCAAAGTATTTTGGTTCGTTCGGCGCAGCACACGTTCAGATGGAAAACTATGTGCAAAAAGAAGGATCGTCCCGGATCAACAATAGCTTTGTGTCCCGGATGGCTGGGAAAAACAGCTTTCTTGATGGCAAGCTGACCGTGATCGACGGTGCAATCACCCATGAGATCGGGGAGTTGGGGGAGGCTGATACCAATCACCTTACCTTATACAATACCGCCCTTGCAAAGAACCCTGGTTCCGAAAGCGGAAAGTTCTATGCCGAAGCTCCCGACACCCCGGATGAAAAAATCGCGCAGTATGCGTTGCTGTTCGAGCATCCGTCTCAGGTCACGGCCAGTGAGGAGCAGCCAGGCCGGTATTGGAAAAACTATAAAGAAAAATAAAACGTATTGGCAGAGTTTGAACGATGTTTTTTTCACGGGGAGGATGCAGCATGCAAAAACGGGTTCTCGCCGGTGTGGTTTTGCTGGCTGTTCTTTTGGCACTTATTTTTGCGTTTTATCCGGGAAATTCTCAGGAGATCAATCTCTCCACGGGTGCGGGCATTTCTAAAATGCTCCGCTATGAGAATGCGCAGGTCTATCTCTTTGGAGAAACCCATCGCTGCACAGAATATCAGCAATTCCGCAATGCTCTGTTCCAATACCTTGTAAAAGAAAAGGGGGTTCGTGTTCTTGTAGAGGAAAGTGGATATGCCACGGCATTTCTTGAAAATGAAACCGTGCAGGGGAGACTTTCCTTTTCGGATTGGCTTGATCGGTGCACGCTCTCCAAAGAGGACTATGAGCTGTATTCATGGATTGCCGACTGGAACAGCGGCAGGGATGCTGCAGAAAAAATTTCAATCATCGGGATCGACATTACAGATGATGTCGGTAACATACAGACGCTTTGTCAGTATTTGCTGAAAAACCATGACTTTACCAGTGCAGATACTCAAACGCAGGGGCTTCTAACTGCGATTCGGGAACAGAACCCGTTCAGTTCTTTGCAACTCCAGACCTTTCAGGAAAAGTTTCTGCCACAGCTGGCTGAACTGTATCAGACAAAACCGAAACAGCTTGAAACTGTGCTGGGGACACAGACGGTTTATCTGGAACGTGCTCTTCTGGGCTGGGAAGAAGCACAGGAACAACAGCGCCTCAAAGGGGAAACGGAGCAACTGGGGGGTCCCGGTGATGTATACCGGGAAAGTTGCCTGTATGAGAATTTCATGTGGGAGTATCAGCAGAGACCGGACGCAAAATATTATGGGCAGTTTGGCGGGGCGCACGTTTTGATGTCCGACTATTCCGGAAAGCTGTACCGTGTGCAGAACTCTTTTGTGACCCGCCTTGCGGAGATCGGCTCGCCGTTGAATGGAAAACTGACCGTCATAGATGGCTGTCTGACGTTTGAAATCGGTGATTTGGGAAAATCGGATGTGAACAAAGCAACGCTTTACAATACTACCCGTGCCGGGCCTCCGATTCATAAGATGAACAAATTTTATATGAATAGTTCTGCGCCGGATGTAAGCTATGCGCAGTATGTGCTTCTGTTTGAGCATCCGGATGCACTGACCGCAGCAAAAGAGTATACCGGATCCTATTGGAAGTATCATTGAAGATTTGCTATAATATAAGTCAGCCCGCTTGAAACAACGGCTGTTTCAAATCATGAATCTACAAACAAAGGAGAACCACGATGAAAGTCGTATCTACCCCCAACGCACCTGCCGCCATCGGCCCCTACAGCCAGGCACTGGACCTGGGCAATATGGTATTCGTGTCCGGTCAGATCCCGGTAGACCCAGCCACCGGCAAGATGGCCGATACCGTGGAAGAGCAGGCCGCACAGAGCCTGGCAAACCTCAAGGCTATTCTGGCCGAGGCCGGCCTGACCATGGCCAATGTGGTCAAGACCGTGATCTTTCTGGCCGACATCAACGACTTTGCGGCTGTGAACGCAGAGTATGCCAAGGCCTTTGCAGAGCCGTTCCCGGCCCGCAGCTGCGTGCAGGTGGCAGCCATCCCCAAGGGTGCAAAGCTCGAGATCGAGTGCATCGCGGTGCGGGGCTGATCCCAAAAGCAACAGATAGACAAAAGAGGCTGTGCCCACCGGCACAGCCTCTTTTGTCTATTGAGAAGAAGGAAGAAAAACGCAAAGTTACGGGCGCTGACCCATGCCGCCCTCCAGCGTGAGGGTCTCGCCGGACATGAACTTGAAGTCCGGCATGGCCAGCTGGACGCACACGCGGCCGATCTCCAGTTCGGCGTTGCCGTAGTGGCCCATGGGCGGCATTTTGACGTTGGCCTTGAAGGCCTCCGGGTAAGCCTGCTGGAACTGCTCCAGCTTGGCGGTCCAGGCCAGCGGGCAGACAACGTTGACGTTGATGTCATCCGGGCCCCACTCGGTGGCGGCCACGCGGGACAGGCCGCGGATGCCCTCCTTGGCGGCAGCGTAGGCGCACTGGCCATAGTTGCCGAACAGGCCGGCACCGGAGGCAAAGTTGATCACGCTGCCGTGGGACTGCTTCAGGTAGGGGTAGCAGGCCTTCATATAATAGAAGGCTGCGTACAGGCCCGAATACAGGGCCAGGTCGAACTGCTCGGTGGTGTGCTCGGCCAGCGAGACGCCGGAAGCCGAGGCCTGTGCGTTGTTGATCAGCACCTGAATGCCGCCAAAGGCGTCAACGGCCTGCTTCACCACGCGCTGCACGGTGGCTTCGTTGTCGCCGCCGGCGCACACATCGGCCTGCACCGGCAGCACCTTGATGCCGTACTTGCTCTCCAGCTCCTGCTTGGCCTCTTCCAGCTTTTTCACATTGCGGCCGGTGATCACAAGGTTTGCACCCTCTTTTGCGTAGGCCGTAGCAATGCCGTATCCAATGGAACCGCAGCTGCCATCCTGCAGGACTGCGCGCCCTGCACCGGTGATGAGTGCGGTCTTACCCGTTAAAAAGCCCATAGTTATCCTCCAGAATGTGCCCGGAGGAGCTGCGCCCCGCCGGGCTGATTTTGGCCATATTATAGTCCGCTGTTTGCTGGAAATCAAGCCTTTTTGCCGATAAATAAAAAATAGACAAAGATTCTTGAAAAGTCAAAAATTTCACGAATTCACGGTGCTTTTGTGAAACTTTTGACAGAACCTTGTCGTTAAAATAACGACAAACTAATTGCGGCGTTCATGCGACTTTTTTGCGGGAAACTGCGGCAGAAAAAAGGCACCCGCAAGGGCGTTTTCCGGCGCTGGAAACGCGGAAAACGTCTGCGGGTGCTTTGCTGCGTGCCGGGCAGAAGTGTTACTTCTGCACACCGGCCTCACACTGCTCGATGAACTGCTTGGCCACGCGGGGGCTGCGGCCGCCGGCGCGGATGGCAAAGGCCTCGGCCTTGACCAGCAGCTGGTCCATGGGCATCTGGATATGGTGCTGCCGGGCTAGCTCCTCCAGGATGGTCTCGAACCGGGCTTTTTCCGGCCGCTGGAAGGTCACGGTCAGGCCGAACCGGGCCGAAAGGCTCATGAGCTCCTGCCGGGTGTCGGCTTCGTGGATGTCGTCGCCGGTGCGGTCGGTCAGGGTCTCCTTGATGAGGTGGCGGCGGTTGGAGGTGGCGTACACCGCGATGTTGCGGGCACGGCCGCCCACGCTGCCCTCCAGAATGGCCTTGAGGGCGGCAAAGTTGTCGTCGTTGGCGGTAAAGCTCAGGTCGTCGATGAACAGGATAAACTTGAGGGGGTTGGCAGCCAGCTTGTCCATCAGGTCGGGGATCTGGTACAGCTGGTTCTTTTTCACTTCCACCAGCCGCAGGCCCTCCGGGGCAAACTCGTTGGCGATGGCCTTGACCGAGCTGGACTTGCCGGTGCCGGCGTCGCCGTACAGCAGCACATTGTTGGCGGGCATCCCGGCCAGCAGGGCACGGGTGTTGGCAATCACCTTTTCCCGCTCCTTTTCGTAGCCCGGCAGCTCGGAAAGACGCTGGGGGTCGGGGTACTTCACCGGCACCAGCTTGCCGTTTTCTACTGTAAATACATGGTGCTTGGCAAACATGCCGTAGCCCTTCTTGCCCACCTCGCTCATGCGCTGGGCATAGGCGGCGGGCAGGTCAAGGTCGGCCGTCTCCCACCGGGGCAGGAAGGCCAGCTCTTCGGCCGGGACCTCTGCCGCGTCCAGCAGGGCATCCAGCGTCAGGCCGCAGAGCTGCTGCAGGAAGGCCAGCTCGTTGTCCAGTGCAGTCTGCAGAACAGGGGGCAGGATACCGGCAGCGGCCTGCCGCACGCACACGGTCTCGGTCTCCAGTACGGTGGTGCTCAGGTAGGTGCCCCAGTTGGTGGTGCGCTCGAACAGCACGCTTTCAAACTGTGCCACGGCGTTGCACACGCTGCCAACGCTGCTGTTTCCGGCCGTCAGGCAGTCGATGAGAGCGGCAAATCTGGCCGCCGCGGGGTCGCTCAGCAGGGAGCGAAAGATCACAAGCCCGTGCAGGCGGGCGTTCCATTCATGCAGTTTCATAGTCCGGGTTCCTCGATCCTGAATCTTTTTTTGGTACATCCTCTTTCAGACAACGCGCGCGGCGCGCACAGATAAAAAGAGTATACAGCGGTTTTTCATTTCACGCAAGAGTGTTTAATTTTCTTCATGTTTGGAACGATTCAGGTTACAAATTGTCGATTGACATCAGCCCGGTTTATAGTATAATTTACATCAACAAATGCGTGGATGGGAAAAAGTACCACACGATCCCCCCTGTTCAGAGAGCTGCCGTTTGGTGCAAGGCAGTCAGTGTTTCGTGGGAGAAATCCTCCCGGAGCAGCCTGCCCAACGGGTGTCAGACCCTTGTAAGCAGCGCCGGCAGCCGCCGTTATGAGGCAGGGCTTTGTTGGAAGCCCATGAGAGGGTGCACAGCGCACCAACGAGAGTGGTACCGCAGAGAGCTTGATGATCACAAGGTCTTTGTCTCTTGGAATGAACAGGGGACAAGGGCCTTTTCTTTTACCCACGCCCCCTGCAGAGCGTACATGAAAAAGGTTTAGGAAACAGGAGTAACTCACCATGCAGTTGAACGGTTCTCAGATTTTTGTGGAGGTTCTTTGTGAGCAGGGCGTGGATACCATTTTTGGTTATCCCGGCGGTGCAGTGCTGAATCTTTACGATGAGCTGTATAAAAACGCCCACCGCATCACCCATGTGCTCACCGCTCACGAGCAGGGAGCCTCCCATGCAGCAGACGGTTACGCCCGGGCCACCGGCCGCACCGGCGTGGTGCTGGCCACCAGCGGCCCGGGTGCCACCAATCTGGTCACGGGCATTGCCACGGCCTACATGGACTCGGTGCCCATGGTGGCCTTTACCGGCAACGTAGCCACCCCGGGCATCGGCAAGGACTGCTTTCAGGAAGCCTACATTGAGGGCATTACCATGCCCATCACCAAGCACAACTTCACGGTGCGCCGGGTCGAGGATCTGGCCGACACCATGCGCGCAGCTTTCCGCATTGCACAGAGCGGCCGCAAGGGCCCGGTGCTGGTGGACATTCCAAAGGATGTGACTGCCGCCGTGTGCGAGTTTGAAGCCAAGCAGCCGGAACCCATCCGCACCGTCACCACCTTTGATAAGGAGCAGGTGCGCTGGGCAGCCGACCTGATCAACGCGGCACAGCGCCCGCTGGTGTACTTTGGCGGCGGCGTGCGCAGCGCGGCCTCCTGCCAGCCGCTGCGGGATCTGCTGCACAAGGCCGAGATCCCGGCCACCTACACCCTGATGGCGGCCGGTGTGGTGCCTTACGGCGACCCCATGAACATCGGCATGCTGGGCATGCACGGCTGTTACACCTCCAACCGGGCTGTGGCCGACTGTGACGTGCTGATCGCGGTGGGTACCCGCTTCTCGGACCGTGTGGCGCTGAACCCCAAGACTTTTGCCAGGAATGCCACCATCATCCAGATCGACATCGACCCCAGCGAGCTGGGCAAGAATGTGGAAGTGGACCTGTCCATCGTGGGCGATGCCGCCTATGTGCTGCAGGCCATGCTGCCGCAGATCAAAGAGGCAAAGCACCCCGACTGGATGAAGATGATCCACGAGTGGCAGGCACAGGATTACCACCCGGTGTCCGACCCCACCCACCTGATGCCCCATCAGGTCATCGGTGAGGTGTGCAACCAGTGCGGCCCGGAGGCCGTATACGTCACCGATGTGGGCCAGCACCAGATGTGGGCGGCCCAGTACCTGCGCCACGCCAAGAGCCGCGGTTTCATCACCAGCGGCGGCCTGGGCACCATGGGCTTTGGCTACGGTGCCGCAATCGGTGCCCAGATGGCCCTTGGCCGGGACCAGCGTGTGGTCATGTTCACCGGTGACGGTTCCTTCCATATGAACCTGAACGAGGCCTGCACCGCCGTCAGCTACGAGCTGCCCATCATCACGGTCATCTTCAACAATTCCGTGCTGGGTATGGTGCGCCAGTGGCAGACCACCTTCTACGGCAAGCGCTACAGCCAGACCGATCCCCACCGTCACACCGACTTCGTCAAGCTGGCCGAGGGCTTTGGCCTGAAGGGCTACCGCTGCACCAACCTGCCGGAGTTCCAGCAGGCATTTGCCGAGGCGCTCCAGCGCAAAGGCCCCACCTGGATCGAGTGCATCATCGACAAGGACGAAAAGGTCCTGCCCATGATCCCCGGCGGCGGTGACATCAACGATATCATCATGGAATAAGGAGGACACAGCAATATGGAATCCAGTCAGCGCAGGGTCATCAGCCTGCTGGTGGACAACCAGAGCGGCGTTCTGGCCCGGGTGTCCAACCTGTTCTGCCGCCGCGGCTTCAACATCGACACCCTGACCGTTTCGGCCACCAACGACCCGGCCGTCAGCCGCATCACCCTGACCATCACCAGTGACGACCGGGCCCTGAAGCAGCTCATCCTCCAGACTGAGCGTCTGGAAGTGACCCGGCAGGTGTTCGTGCTGGACAAGGACAAGACCCTCCAGCGGGAACTGCTGCTGCTCAAGGTAGCGTCCGACGTGCACAACCGCGCCGAGCTGCGGGAGATCGCCAACATTTACAAGGCCAAGATCATTGACCTGTCGCCGGACAGCATGGTGTTTGAACTGATCGGCAAGCCGGACAAGATCGACGCCTTCCTGAAGATGTTCGAGGACTACGAGATCCTGGAACAGTGCCGCACCGGCGTCACGGCGCTGGAACGCGGCGGAATGCACCAGCATATGCAAAAGCCGCCGCAGGAAGTGCGCGCGGCCCAGCTCCCTCTGCCGGGCACCCATTGCCCGGAACGCACCTGAATGTTTTTTCCGCTCCCCGGTGAGCGAAAAAATAAAGATCGTTTATTATTAGCCACAACAGAAGAATAAAAAGGAGAACAACTACTATGGCTATCAAGAAATACTACGATTCCGACTGCAACCTCGGCGTGCTGGACGGCAAGACCGTCGCGGTCATCGGCTTTGGCAGTCAGGGCCATGCACACTCCGAAAACCTGGCCGAGAGCGGCGTCAACGTCGTCGTCGGCCTGCGCAAGGGTTCTGCTCACTGGGCAAAGGCTTCCGAGTTCGCTGCCACCCACGACAACTTCAAGGTCATGGAAGTGGAAGAGGCTGCCAAGGCCGGCGATGTGGTCATGATGCTGGTTCCCGATGAGCTGTGCGCCGACATCTACAACAAGCAGGTTGCTCCTTATATGACCGAGGGCAAGGCTCTGGCCTTTGCACACGGCTTCAACATCCACTTCAAGACCATCACCGCTCCCAAGAACGTGGACGTCATCATGATCGCTCCCAAGGGCCCCGGCCACATCGTGCGCCGCCTGTATACCGAGGGCGAGGGCTGCCCCTCTCTGATCTGCGTGGAGCAGGACTACACCGGTAAGGCCAAGGACATCGCTCTGGCATACGCTTCCGGCATCGGCGCAGGCCGTGCAGGCATCCTGCAGACCACCTTCAAGGAGGAGACCGAGACCGACCTGTTCGGTGAGCAGGCCGTGCTGTGCGGCGGCGTTTCCGAGCTGATCCACGCCGGTTTCGACACCCTGGTGGAGGCTGGTTACGAGCCCGAGATGGCTTACTTTGAGACCTGCCACGAGATGAAGCTGATCGTTGACCTGATCAACGAGGGCGGCTTCTCCAAGATGCGTTACTCCATCTCCAACACCGCAGAGTACGGCGATTACCGCACCGGCAAGCGCCTGATCACCGCCGAGACCCGCAAGGAGATGAAGAAGGTCCTGACCGAGATCCAGGACGGCACCTTCGCTTCCGAGTTCCTGACCGAGATGAGCCCCAACGGCGGCCGCAAGGTGCACTTCCTGGCAAAGCGCCGCATGGAAGCAGAGCTGCCCATCGAGAAGGTCGGCGCAGAGCTGCGCGGCATGATGAGCTGGCTGAAGAAGTAAGGGAAAAACCCTCTCAGGCCGCCTTTCGGCGGCCAGCTCCCCCGAAAGGGGGAGCTTTTGTTGAAAACGGAAACCTTATAGTTCCTCCGCAAAAACCTCTCCCCTTCGGGAGAGGTGGCACGGCGCAGCCGTGACGGAGAGGGTTTTATCAGAAAAGAGGACAATACCATGAGAAGTGACAACGTGACCAAGGGTTCGGAGCGTGCGCCGAACCGCAGCCTGTTTTATGCACTGGGTTACACCCCGGAAGAGCTGGAGCGTCCGCTCATCGGCGTGGTGAGCGCCCACAGTGAGATCGTGCCCGGCCACATGAATCTGGATAAGATCGCCGATGCCGTCAAGGCCGGTATCGAGATGGCGGGCGGTACCCCCATCCTGATCCCGGCCATCGGCGTGTGCGACGGCATCGCCATGGGCCATGTGGGCATGAAGTATTCCCTGGCTTCCCGTGAGCTGATCTGCGACAGCGTGGAGACCATGCTCATGGCCCATCAGCTGGACGGCCTGGTGCTGGTGCCCAACTGCGACAAGATCGTGCCCGGCATGGTCATGGCCGCCGTCCGTATGGACGTGCCCGCCGTGGTCTGCTCCGGCGGCCCGATGCTGGCCGGTACCTACGGCGGCGAGGAAGTCAGTCTGTCCAAGATGTTTGAGGCCGTGGGTGCCTACAAGGCCGGTATGATCACCGAAGATCAGCTGGAGGACTGCACCTGCAACTGCTGCCCCAGCTGTGGCAGCTGCTCCGGCATGTACACCGCCAACAGCATGAACTGCCTGTGCGAGGCCATCGGCATCGCACTGCCCGGCAACGGCACCATTCCCGCTGTGTACTCCAAGCGCCTGCAGCTGGCCAAGCACGCCGGTATGGCCATTATGGACATGGTGAAGAAGGGCATCACCGCCCGCCAGATCATCAACGAGCGCTCCATCCGCAACGCACTGACCTGCGACATGGCGCTGGGCTGCTCCACCAACACCGTGCTGCACCTGCTGGCCATCGCTTACGAGGCCGGTGTGCCCATCGACCTGAAGCTGTTCAATGAGATCAGCGCCAAGACCCCCAACCTGTGCCATCTGGCCCCGGCCGGTCCCACCCACATGCCGGATCTGTACGCCGCAGGCGGCATCCCCGCCGTGCAGGCCGAGCTGGCCAAGAAGGGCCTGCTGGATCTGGATGTGCCCACCGTCACCGGCAAGACCCTGGGCGAGAACATCCAGGGTGCCCACATCCTGAACGAAAAGGCCATCCGTCCCATCGACAACCCCTACTCCCAGACCGGCGGTCTGCAGATCCTGTGGGGCAACATCGCACCGGACGGCTGCGTGGTCAAGCGCAGTGCCGTGGCACCGGAGATGCAGCAGCACTCCGGCCCGGCCCGTGTATTCAACAGCGAGGAGACCGCCATTGCGGCTATCTACGCCGGTCAGATCGTCCCGGGCGATGTGGTGGTCATCCGCTACGAAGGCCCCAAGGGCGGCCCCGGCATGCGTGAGATGCTGAACCCCACTTCCGCTCTGGCCGGTATGAAGCTGGACAAGACCGTGGCCCTGATCACCGACGGCCGCTTCTCCGGCGCAAGCCGCGGTGCTGCCATCGGCCACGTCAGCCCGGAAGCCGCTTCCGGCGGCCCCATCGGCCTGATCGAAGAGGGCGATATCATCAACATTGATATCCCCAACGCCAAGATCACGCTGGAGGTGTCCGACGAGGTGCTGGCCGAGCGCAAGGCAAAGTATGTGGCTCCGGAACCCAACATCAAGACCGGCTGGCTCAGCCGCTACGCCCGGATGGTCACCAGTGCCAACCTGGGTGCGGTGCTGAAGTAAAAACGCCCTCAGTCAAACCCTTGCGGGTTTGCCAGCTCCCCCGGAGGAGGAGCCTTTTCCGTCTTATTGCAACGCCAAAGCCTCCCTCTGAGAGGGAGGTGGCATCGCATCAGCGATGACGGAAGGAGTTTATCGTCCCCCACAAACAACAAAATCCCCGCTGTGCAGCTGCACAGCGGGGATTTTTTGCGATACGATGTTATTCTCCGTGGCCGAACAGCACCGCACGGAAGGTTGCAAAGATGATTTTCCAGTCTACCAGAAAGCTGCGTTCCTTGACGTACTTCACATCCAGTGCCATCCATTCGTCAAAGCTCAGCTGGTTGCGGTGCGGGGCGATCTGCCAGTAGCAGGAAAGGCCCGGTGTCACGTACAGCCGCTGCCATTCATAGGGCGTGTACTGGGCTACCTCGCGGGGCAGCGCCGGGCGCGGGCCCACAATGCTCATATCGCCCTTGAGGATGTTTACCAGCTGAGGCAGCTCGTCGATGCTGGTCTTGCGGATGAAATGGCCCACCCGGGTGATGCGGGGATCGTCCTTCATCTTGAACACCGGGCCGTCCATCTCGTTGTCCTGCAGCAGATCGTTGAGCTTGCTCTCAGCGTTCGGGCACATGGAACGGAACTTGTACAGCCGGAACAGCTTGCCGTTGCGGCCCACCCGCAGCTGGCTGAACACCGGGCTTGCACCCGGGCTGTCGATCCAGACTGCAATGCAGGTAAGGAGCATCAGCGGCGAAAGCACCACCAGCGCCAGCAGAGAAAAGAAGATATCCTGTGCGCGGCGCACACACCAGTAGGCGCGGTGCTCATGAAGATTCGTCTTACGGTCGACCGTGACCGGCTTGCGGATGCCAAGCTCTGCGCCGGGCTCCTCCATCCAACCGGTCTGCAGCCAGTATTCCGCTTCTGGCGCAGTGGTTACAGTTGTCATACTTAGATTCACTCCATTGATCCTATAACATGAAAACAGGAGAGCCCCAAACTCTCCCACACAGTTATTGCACCTATTGCACAATAAAACTACAAACTTCTGTATAATTTTACCATGTGTACAGGCGGATTGCAAGAGAGTTGAACCATTTTTTGTCTGGTATATCAGAAAAAACCGGATCACAGAGGTGGAAAACGATGAACAGACAGACCGGTACGCCAGAGCCTTACCCGAACAGGCTCTTTGTGTTGTGCATATAGACCGACAGCACAAGCCCCACGCAGATATACAGCATCAGCACCGAGCTGCCGCCCGCAGAATAGAAGGGCAGGGTAACGCCGATGACCGGCAGCACCCGCAGGTTCATGCCTACATTCACGGCGATCTGCGCCATCAGGGCGCCGCCGATGCCGGCGCAGATATAGCTGCCCAGCAGATCCTCGCTGCGCGCACCGGTGGCAAAGGTCTTGATCACCAGTGCCAGCAGTGCCCCCAGCACGATGCACAGGCCCACAAAGCCAATGGCATTGCCCAGCCAGCTGAGAATAAAGTCGTTGTGGGCATTGGGCACGCTGTAGTACCGGCCGCTGAACAGGCCGTTGCCGAAGATGCCGCCGGAGCCGATGGCGATCTCGCCGCGCTGCTGCTGGTAGATGATGTTTTTCCAAGTGGCTTCGTTGGGTGCCCAGCCGGTGGAATTCTCCGGGTCGATAACGGCCAGAATGCGGTACCACTGGTAGCCCTTGCCGATCTTATCGCTGAAAAAGGCAAACGCCGCCGCCACGGCCACAGCTGCTGCCGAAATGGCACCGATGATATACTTCCAGCTCAGGCCCGCTGCAAACATCATGCAGCAGCCGATGATGGCGTAGATGATGGCGGTGCCGTCGTCGCCCTGAATGTGGATGATAAGGATGGGCACGGCCAGATGCAGCAGAAGCTTTACCAGCTCCTTTGGCTCGTTGATGCGGCTGCGCACATTGTTCAGGTGCATGGCAAAGGTAAGGATAAAGCTGATCTTTGCCAGCTCCGTGGGCTGGAAGGTAAAGCCACCCAGCTTGTACCAGGAGTAGTTGTCGGTGTCACCGGCGTTGAAGCCGATGGTCAGCGGGCCGATGGCCACATTGCGGATGAACAGCGTGGGCAGCACCAGACCCCATGTCAGGGCTACATGCACCGGCCACACCTTGACAAGGCTGCGGTAGTCGATGCAGGAGAGCAGCAGCGCGATCACGATGCCAAGCCCGGCTGCTGCCGCCTGCACCAGCGCGCGGCGGTAATCGCCGATGCCGGTAATGGCACCAGTGATCTCGTCCGTGGCAAAGCCGTTGCCCTGCTTTGCGGCCCAGGAGGCAAGAGCCACCACCGCCATGGTGCTGCTGAAGATGCACAGCAGCAGATAGATCTTATCCGTTCGTTTAAAATATTGTCGAATGCTTTCCAAGAAAGCACCACCTTTCGTTCCCAGATGCACACCGGGTTTTGCCGCTGCAGCGGGCAATACCAACCCAGTTTATCCTATTATACACAGCCTGCACACCGTTTGCAATCCACCGGGTGTGACAGCTTTGCAAAATCCGCACGAATGCTTGACAAAGCAGACCGCACCATCTACAATGAAGGTGCAGCAGAAAGCTCCTTTGCAGAGCGCCTGCCGCGCAAAGAAAATGGCAGGAAGATGCCTGCTGGAAAAGGGCGGCGTGCCGCATTGGGCGGCAGATATGCCCGGAGGAAATGGGAATGGAACACGATATGCTCCGCCGTTTTGGGTGTGCACTGTGCGCTCTGGCTTTCGCGCTCACAGCGCTGCCCACAGCGGCTTTTGCACAGCAGCCGGAAGAACAGGCGGCTGTGCAGCAGAGCCTTTCGGCCACAGATGTGCGCGAGATGCAGCAGGCAGATGCTGCTGTGACCGCACTGACCGGAGGCAGCGACTATGCACAGATGACCGAGGACGAGCGCACAGATGCTGCTTTGCAGCAGCTGGATGCGCTGACCGCACAGGGCCTTGTAAAGCAGGGGTCTGTCTACACCGATGCCGAAAACGGCATGATCAGCTTTACCTACAGCTGCGGCGCGCTGGGAGGCATCTTGCTTACCGACCCGGAGGAGGAGAACACCGCAGCCCTGCCGGAGCTGGACGAGAGCCAGCTGCAGGAGCTGGCAGAGAATAAGCGGGTGGGCACGGCGGCGATCTATTATGCGTTTGACAACACGATCAACAGCACCCGCTACCCGTATTATGCCTACATGCAGACCTATTGGGATTCGGTGGGCCTGCAGACGGATCTGGATACCACCGTTACCGTATCCGACCTGCGCAGGATGGGCCGCTACGACCTGTGCATCCTGAGCACCCACGGCGCGTACTACACCTATGAATACGGCTGGCTGTTCAAAAAGACCGCCACGGAACCGCTGATCCTGCTGACCGAGAGATCGGATTTCTGGAGCGATCTGCGCTATGGCTTTGACCTGCTGGCCCACCGCGTGGTCAAGGTGAACGGTATGTATGCCGTCAACGGCGATTTCTTCCGCAGTGCCTACCGCGGCAATGGCATCGTGCTCAGCGAGACCTGCGAGTTCTACGGCAAGAACGGCCATGTGGACACCTCTATGGCAGACGGCCTGCTGGCAGGCGGTGCCAAGGCGGTGATGGGCTATGTGAACAATGTCTACTCGGTGTATTCCCGCAGTATGCTGTGGGCCGCTGTAAACCGGATGATCGAGGGCGAAACGCTGGAACAGGCCGTGGACTATGCCAAGAGCATCTACGGCACCGATGATATCATCTGGTACAACGAGCAGGGCGGCAGACGGTCCCATGCGGCGGCATCCTATGCGATGCTCAGCGGAGACCGAAGCGCTGCACTGCCCAACCCCTACACGGCAGCGGATGTGGATGCGGCGGCGTAAGCAACACACGGCATTGCACTTTTGCACAAAGTATATTATACTAAAGGACGGCAGAGCATTCTGCCGTCCCTTTTGCTTTATAAAATGAGGTAAGCTTCATGTCAGAATATATCACCCACTCCCGCGCCGAGACGGTGGCGCTGGGTGCCCGTATGGCCGCAGTGCTGGCACCGGGTTCGCTGGTTGCGTTCACCGGCGGGCTGGGCGCGGGCAAGACCGCTTTTACCGAGGGCCTTGCCGAGGGCCTTGGCTGCACCGACCCGGTGTCCAGCCCAACCTTTGCCATTGTGAACTACTACCGCGGCCCAAAGCCGCTGGCGCACTTTGACCTGTACCGTATTTCCACTGAGAACGACCTGTGTGCTGCAGGCTTTTACGATTATTTGGATCAGGGGGCCATTGTGGCAGCAGAGTGGAGCGAGAACTTTGCAGACCTGCTGGCACTGGAAAACCCCATCCGGGTGGATATCCAGCGCGTGGACGAAAATACCCGCAGGATCACCATTGAGGGGGTAACGCTATGAACATCTTAGCTGTGGATACAGCGGGCAAAACGGCTGGTGTGGCTCTTTTGCAGGATGACCGCCTGCTGTACGAGGTGTATCTGGACGCAGGCATGACCCACAGCGAAACGCTGATGCCCATGATCGACACCTGCCTGAAGATGTGCGGCATGACCTGTGCAGATATTGACTTGTACGGTGTCAACGCAGGCCCCGGCAGTTTTACCGGGCTGCGCATCGGTCTGGCGGCGGTCAAGGGTCTGGCCTTCCCGCGGGAAACGCTGTGCGCACCGGTCTCCACGCTGGAAGCACTGGCCGCAGCCCACACGGGCGAGGGCACCGTGCTGTGCGCACTGGATGCCCGCCGTGCGCAGGTATACAGTGCCGCGTTCGACCTTGCCACCCACAGCCGCCTGTTGGAAGACGATGCCCGGGCGGTGGCAGATCTGGCCGATTTTGTAGAAAATTGCAAAAAGCCCCTGTTTTTTGTTGGTGATGGCGCATCTCTGTGCTATAATAAATACGGCAGTGTGCCGGGCGTGCTGCAGGCACCTGCGGCCCTGCGCGGCGGGCGTGCTGCTGCAGTGGCCCTTGTGGCAAAGCAGATGGCCGAAGCCGGAAAGGCTGTGCTGCCGGAGGCTCTGCTGCCGGACTACCACCGCCTGAGTCAGGCCGAGCGGGAGCGCGCAGAGCGCCTTGCAGCAGAAGCTGCAGCCAATGCCGCCCAAAACAAGGAGCAGGCATAAAACCCTGCGTGACTGAGAGAAAGGAACATTTCCATGGCAAAACCCATTGCACTGGCCGCTGACCACGGCGGATTTGAACTGAAAGAAGCTGTCAAGGCGCATCTGAAGGAGCTGGGGCTGGAATACATCGATTTTGGCACCCATAGCACCGACAGCGTGGATTACCCCGATATGGCCGTGCCCGCCTGTGATGCAGTTGTGAGCGGCGAGTGCAGCAAGGCACTGCTGTTCTGCGGCACCGGCGTGGGCATCAGCATGGCAGCAAACAAGATCAAGGGCATTCGTGCCTGCTGCTGCTCTGACAGCTTCAGCTGCGAGTATACCCGCCGCCACAACGATGCCAACGCCCTGTGCATGGGCGGCCGCGTCGTGGGTGCAGGCTTGGCCTGCCAGCTGGTGGATCTCTTCCTGAACACCGAGTTTGAGGGCGGCCGCCATCAGCGCCGCATCGACAAGCTGACCGCACTGGAGAACCGCTGATTCTAAGGAAAAATATTTTTTGGATTTCGCGTTTGTCGCGGCCCCGACGCTTGTCAGGGCAAAGCCCTTCCATCTGCTATCGCAGATCGCTCGCCTGCTTGAAAGACCCACTGGGGCTTTCATTGCTGCGCAACCGCAGGGCCGCTCCAAACGCATTTTCACGAAAAAGGCCATAAGGGAAGATGAATCTTTTCGTTACGGCCCTTCCTGTGAAAAAGAGCATTCAAAAAATCTGCGGATTTTTTGAATGCTCAAAATATAAAAATAAAATTTCCACTGACAATGGCGAAGCGTATGCGGAGCTGTTTTAAATCGTAATCTTGGACCCGATAGAGTTATCTATTTAAAATAAGGAGCGTGTTTTTATGACCCCGATGATCGTTGAGCATCCGCTGCTGCAGCACAAGCTGAGCATTCTGCGCAACAAGCAGACCGGCACCAAGGAGTTCCGTGACCTCGTTGGCGAGATCGCGACCCTGCTGTGCTACGAAGCGACCCGTGACCTGCCCCTGGAAGAGGTGGAGATCGAAACACCCATCACCATGGCAAAGACCAAGGTGCTGGCTGGCCGCAAGCTGGCTCTGGTGCCCATCCTGCGCGCAGGCATGGGTATGCTGGACGGTATGCTGACCCTGCTGCCCGCTGCAAAGGTGGGCTTCATCGGCCTGTACCGCGACGAGGAGACCCTGCAGCCTGTGGAGTACTTCTGCAAGCTGCCGCAGGATATCGCAGAGCGCGATGTTCTGGTTCTGGACCCGATGCTGGCTACCGGCGGCAGCGCCATTGATGCCATCACCCAGATCAAGAAGCATGGCGCAAAGCGCATCAAGTTCATCGGCCTGATCGCTGCTCCCGAAGGCATCAAGGCCCTGCACGAGGCACACCCTGATGTGGACATCTACCTCGGTGCAGAGGATGACCACCTGAACGAGAACGGCTATATCGTTCCCGGTCTGGGCGACGCAGGCGACCGCATCTACGGCACCAAGTAAATTTGATTGCACACATAACACAAAAGGGGCGGCTCCTTGCGGAGCCGCTCCTTTTGTGTTGTATGAAACCCTCTCAGTCAAAGCCTGATGGCTTTGCCAGCTCTCCCGAAAGGGAGAGCTTTTTGCATCTGACGGAAAGCACCGATAAAGCTCCCCCTTCGGGGGAGCTGTCACCGAAGGTGACTGAGAGGGTTCGTCTTTTTCAGATCTCGGCCAGAATGGCATCGCCCATGGCGGTGCAGCCAAGGCAGGTGCAGCCCTCGCTCATGTTGTCGGCGGTGCGCAGGCCCTTGTCCAGCACCTTGTTCACGGCGGTCTCAATGGCATCGGCCTCCTCGGCCATGCCGAAGGAGTAGCGCAGCATCATGGCGGCAGACAGGATGCAGGCGGTGGGGTTCACGATGTCCTTGCCCGCAATATCGGGGGCCGAGCCGTGGATGGGCTCATACAGGCCGCGGGTGCCGTCGCCCAGAGAGGAGGACGGGATCATGCCGATGGAGCCGGTGATCATGGAAGCCTCGTCCGACAGGATGTCACCGAACATGTTCTCGGTAACGATCACGTCGAACTGGGCGGGGTTCTTGACGATCTGCATGGCGCAGTTGTCCACGAACATCTCGCTGTATTCCACATCCGGGTATTCGGCCTGCAGGCGGTGCATCACGCTTCTCCACAGACGGCTGGTGTCCAAAACGTTTGCCTTGTCCACGCAGCACAGTTTCTTGCGGCGCTTGCGTGCGGTCTCAAAGCCGATGCGGCCGATGCGCTCGATCTCGTGCTCCGCGTAGGACATGGAGTCGATGGCCTGCTTCTCGCCGCTGGCGAGGGTGTGGGTCTCATGATTGCCAAAGTATACGCCGCCGATCAGCTCACGCACGATGATGAAATCGATGCCCTGTGCCACGATCTCGGGCTTCAGGGGGCTGGCAGGAGCCAGCTGCGGCCAGATCTTGGCCGGGCGGTTGTTGGAGTACAGGCCCATGCCTGCACGCAGACGCAGCAGGCCCTTCTCCGGGCGCTGCTCACCGGGCAGGCCCTCCCACTTGGGGCCGCCCACGGCACCCAGCAGGACGCTGTCCGCAGCAAGGCACTTGTCCAGCTCGTGCTGGGGCAGCGGGTCACCGTACTTGTCAATGGCTTCGCCGCCCATGGCAGCATCGGTGTAGTGGAAGGTGTGGCCGTACTTTTCGGCCACCTTGTCAAGCACGCGGATGGTCTGCTTGACGATCTCCGGGCTGGAGCAGTCGCCCCAGATGACAGCAATGTTTTTTTCCATTGGTGGTACTCCTTTTTTAGATGGCTTGCCCTCTCAGGCGCTGACGCGCCAGCTCCCCCAAAGGGGGAGCCCTTGGCAAAACCAGAAAGTTTACCGTACTGCCAAGGCCTCTCACTTTGGGAGAGGTGGCACAGCGTGAGCTGTGACGGAGAGGGCGAGGATGTTTGCCTTACTGCTTCGCCTTGATAGACTTCATCAGTCCACCGGCGGAGATGATCTCCTGAATGAACGGCGGGAAGGGCTCGGCATGGAACACCTTGCCGTTGGTCTCATCGGTAATGACACCGGTGTCAAAGTCCACGCTCACGGTGTCGCCCGCATTGATGGCATCCACAGCCTCCGGGCACTCCATGATGGGCAGACCGATGTTGATGCTGTTGCGGTAGAAGATGCGGGCAAAGCTCTTGGCAATGACCACCGAGATGCCGGCGGTCTTGATGCACAGCGGTGCGTGCTCACGGGAGGAGCCGCAGCCGAAGTTCCAGCCGCCCACCATGATGTCGCCGTCCTTCACCTTCTTGACGAAGTCCTTGTCGATGTCCTCCATGCAGTGGCTGGCCAGCTCCTTGGCATCCTGCGTGTTCAGGTGGCGGGCCGGGATGATGACATCGGTATCCACGTTGTCCGGGTATTTGAAAACAGAACCTTTTGCGTTCATTGTTGTGCTCCTTTCCGATCAGACCGTGCGGGGGTCGGTGATGCAGCCGGTCAGTGCGCTGGCGGCGGCAGTGGCGGGAGAAGCAAGGTAGACCTCGCTCTTCACATGGCCCATGCGGCCCACAAAGTTGCGGTTTGTGGTGGAAACGCAGCGCTCGCCCTCGGCCAGAATGCCCATGTAGCCGCCCAGACAGGGGCCGCAGGTGGGTGTGGACACGATGCAGCCTGCATCAATAAAGGCAGTGGTCCAGCCGCGCAGGATGCATTCCTTGTAAACGGCCATGGTGGCGGGGATGATGATGCCGCGCACGCCCTTGGCAATGTGCTTGCCCTTGAGCACGTTGTAGGCGGCTTCCATGTCCTCCAGACGGCCGTTGGTGCAGCTGCCGATCACAACCTGATCGATCTTGATGTCCTTGCCCTCGCTGGCAAGGTGGGTGTTCTCGGGCAGGTGGGGGTAGCTGACGGTGGGTTCCAGCTTGTCCAGATCGATCTCAATGGTCTTTTCGTACTCGGCATCCGGGTCGGCCTCAAAGAACACCGGCTCACGCTGGCTGCGGCCCTTGAGGTAAGCCTTGGTCACATCGTCTACGGGGAAGATGCCGTTCTTGGCACCGGCCTCGATGGCCATGTTGCAGATGCACAGGCGGTCGTCCATCGTCAGGCTGGCAACGCCCGGGCCGGTGAACTCCATGGATTTGTACAGCGCACCGTCCACACCGATCATGCCGATGATGTGCAGGATCAGGTCCTTGCCGGAGACGCGGGGGCCAAACTTTCCCTTGAGCACGAACTTGATGGCAGAGGGCACCTTGAACCATGCCATGCCGGTGGCCATGCCGGCAGCCATGTCGGTGGAGCCTACGCCGGTGGAGAAGGCACCCAGTGCACCATAGGTGCAGGTGTGGCTGTCCGCGCCGATGACGCAGTCGCCTGCGGTCACGATGCCTTTTTCCGGCAGCAGGGCGTGCTCAATGCCCATCTGGCCCACATCGTAGAAGTTAAGGATGTCGTATTTGTTGGCGAACTCGCGGCACTGCTTGGACTGGGTGGCGCTCTTGATGTCCTTGTTGGGCACAAAGTGGTCCAGCACGATGGCAATGTGCTCTTTGTCGAACACACCGTCAAAACCGGCCTTTTCAAACTCGTTGATGGCAACCGGGGTGGTGATGTCGTTGCCCAGCACGATGTCCAGCTTTGCATTGATGAGCTGGCCTGCCTTGACCTCGGCAAGACCGGCATGTGCGGCAAGAATTTTCTGCGTCAGGGTCATTCCCATGATGGTACTCTCCTTTTATACTTATAGGCGGCTCGCCCTCTCCGTCTGCTCCCGCTGGTCGCATCCACCTCCCCCAAAGTGGGAGGCCTTGGCAGTCCACGCAAAGTTATCGGTTTCGCCAGAGGCTCTCCCTTTGGGAGAGCTGTCACCGCAGGTGACTGAGAGGGCGAGGATGTTACTTATTATTGATGGCGCTCACCAGTGCCTTGATGCCGGCCACGATGATATCGGTGTCGGTGCCGGCACCCCATGTGACGGTGTTATCGCCCCAGACAAGGCCGACGTAGGAGGCAGCGCGGGAGGTGGAGCCTTCGTCCAGACTGTGCTCGGAGTAGGTCTCGAGGTGGAACTCCATGCCGGTGGCGCTCTGGATGGCGTTTGCCACAGCGTCCAGACGGCCATTGCCCACCGAGGTGACCACCTTGCGCTGACCGTTCAGCTCCAGTGTGACGGTGGCGGTGATGCCGCCCACCTGTGCAAAGTGGGCTTCCAGAACGTTGAGCGGCTTGCAGCGGTTGAGGAAGGCATCCTCGAAGATGTGCAGCACCTCGTTTGCGCTCAGCTCCTTGTGGCTGTGGTCGGAAACGCTCTTGACCTTGTAGCCCAGCGCCTCGCGCATTTTGGGCGGCAGGTTGTAGCCGAAGTTCTGTTCCAGCACAAAGCCGATGCCGCCCTTGCCGCTCTGGCTGTTGATGCGGATAACATCGGCATCGTAGGTGCGTCCGATGTCGTGGGGGTCAACGGGGATGTAGGGGCAGGTCCAGCGGTGTTCGCCATGCTCCTTGCGGTAGGCCATGCCCTTTGCAATGGCATCCTGATGGCTGCCGGAGAAGGCGGCAAACACCAGCTGACCGGCGTAGGGGGTGCGCTCGTAAATGTGCATCCGGGTCACACGCTCGTAGGTGGCGCAGATGTCCGGCATATCGGAGAAGTCCAGCTTGGGGTCCACGCCGTGGCTGTACATGTTCATGGCCAGCGTCACCGCGTCCACGTTGCCGGTGCGCTCGCCGTTGCCGAACAGGCAGCACTCCACCCGCTGTGCACCCGCCAGCACGGCCAGCTCTGCGCAGGCCACGCCGGTGCCGCGGTCGTTGTGGGGATGGGTGGAGATGATCACGCTGTCGCGGTATTTCAGGTGCTTGTCGCAGTACTCGATCTGGTTTGCGTAGACGTGCGGCATGCTCATTTCCACGGTAACGGGCAGGTTGATGATCATGGGACGGTCCGGGGTGGGCTGCATGATGTCCAGCACGGCGTTGCACACATCCACCGCATAGTCCACCTCGGTGCCGGTGAAGCTCTCAGGGCTGTACTCGAACAGGAAGTTGCCCTCATACTCCTCGCTCAGCTGCTTGACCAGCTTTGCGCCGTCAGTGGCGATCTGCTTGATCTCCTCCTTGCTCTTGTGGAACACCTGCTCGCGCTGGGCCACAGAGGTGGAATTGTAGAAGTGGATCACCGCGCGGGGTGCGCCCTTGACGGCCTCGAAGGTCTTGCGGATGATGTGGTCGCGGCACTGGGTCAGCACCTGCACGGTGATATCCTCGGGGATCATGTTCTTCTCGATCAGGGTGCGCAGGAACTCGTACTCGGTGTCGCTGGCGGCAGGGAAGCCCACCTCGATCTCCTTGAAGCCGATCTTGACCAGCATCTGGAAGAACTCCAGCTTTTCCTCAAGGCTCATGGGTACGATCAGGGCCTGATTGCCGTCGCGCAGGTCCACGCTGCACCATGCGGGGGCTTTTTCAATGTGATCCTTCTTTACCCAGCTGTCATAGCCTGCGGGTACCGGGTAGTAACCCGGAGCGTACTTGGTTGCGTCCATCATAATGTGCGTCCTCCCAAACAATTTACACTTCTTGCTCCATGCTCTTCGTGAGCGTCCTCGCCCTCTCAGTCTCACATTCGTTCGACAGCTCCCCCAAAGGGGGAGCCCTTGACAAAACCGGAAACTTTGCCGTACTGCCAAGGCCTCTCACTTTGGGAGAGGTGGCACGGCGTAAGCCGTGACGGAGAGGGCAAGCCTGCTTCCAAAAGGCAGATATACGAAAAGGCTCTCGTCTTTCAAGGCGAAAACCTTGAGAGACGAGAGCCTGTAAAGTTCAAACTACAGGGCACCCGTGGTACCACTCTCTTTGCTGCGCCTTTGGGCACAGCCGCTTTGCACGATCGGCTTTTTGCGGCGAATCGCTGTCCTTGTAACGGTGGACATCCGTCAGAGCCTACTTGTGTGTTCAGCCCTGCCGCTCAGGAGCCAGTAACCGAAACCCTCTGCACCCGCCTTGCACCACCCGGCGGCTCTCTGTACGCAGAAGAAAATCGTTTTTTCCCCGTCAACGCATTTGTGCTTTTTTCAAAGTGGACTAAGTTTAGCATGATTCACGGGCAGTGTCAAGCAATCTGACTCATTCTCAAAATGAAACAATTTCACAAAATAAGGGGCAGAATTTTCCAAAATTGTGCACCGGTCGATTCGGTGCATTTTTCGGTCAATTCGTGTCAAAAAATGCCGGGGTGGGGGTGGGGGGGGGGGACGGGTGTATGATAGACTCAAAGATATAACAGAGGAGGTACACCCTACATGAAACTACGTACCCGTAAATTCCTTGCCGGGCTGTTGAGCCTTGGCCTGCTGCTGCAGGCGGCAAGCTCCCTCAGCGCATTGGCGGCGCTGCTGGTGTGGAACACCGCAGGCAGACCTGAACCTGTGAACACCCCGGCTTTTGCGGATGTGGCAGATGCCGACACCGCCAAGGCAGCCCAGTGGTGTGTGGAACAGGGCCTGCTGGATGCCAAGAGCGAGAGCAGCTTCAAGCCGGAAGACTGGATGCCCAAGTTCAAGACCATTGAAGTGTGGAAAAAGGCATTCCCAAAACAGTAAACCCATGCGAAACCAAAGGGAGCAGCTTCGGCTGCTCTCTTTTTGTATGCAGAGGGGACCTTTGTTAACAAACTGCTAAGTTTTTGGAAAGTTGTGCTCGAATTGCTGTTGCGCCCGGTTTTACTGTGCTATACTACTTGCATCAGGAACCAAAGGAGGAATTGCCACATGAAAGAAGTCAAACCTTCCAAAAAGCCGCTGGTGATCTACTACGCCATCGTGCTGGCGGTCCTGCTGCTGCTCAACCTTGTGCTGCTGCCGTGGATGAGCGAGCGTCAGGTGGAGGAAGTGGACTACGGTACCTTTATGACCATGACCGAGGAAAAGAACATCGGCCGTGTGGATATCGAATCCAACCAGATCATTTTTACCGATAAAGAGGAAAAGCAGGTCTACAAGACCGGCCTGATGAACGACCCGGAGCTTACCCAGCGCCTGTATGATGCCGGAGCACAGTTTTCCAGCGAGATCGTGGAGCAGGGGTCGCCGATGCTCAATTTCCTGATCTGGTTCCTGCTGCCCATCTTGTTGTTCAGCTTCATCGGCAATCAGATGAACAAAAAGCTGATGGAAAAGGCCGGCGGCGGCCCGGGGTCCATGATGTTCGGCGGCGTGGGCAAGTCCAACGCCAAGGTCTATGTGCAGTCCACCCACGGCATCCGCTTTGCGGATGTGGCCGGTGAGGATGAAGCCAAGGAAAACCTGCAGGAGATCGTGGATTACCTGCACGATCCCGGCAAGTACGAGAGCATTGGCGCATCCATGCCCAAGGGCATCCTGCTGGTGGGCCCTCCGGGCACCGGCAAGACCATGCTGGCCAAGGCCGTGGCAGGCGAATCCAACGTGCCGTTCTTCTCCATTTCCGGTTCTGAATTCGTGGAGATGTTCGTGGGCATGGGCGCGTCCAAGGTGCGCGACCTGTTCCGGCAGGCCAAGGAAAAGGCCCCCTGCATCGTGTTCATCGATGAGATCGATGCCATCGGTCAGAAGCGCAACAGCGGCAATCTCGGTGGCAACGACGAGCGTGAGCAGACTTTGAACCAGCTGCTCACCGAGATGGACGGATTTGAGGGCAACACCGGCGTCATCATTCTGGCGGCCACCAACCGCCCGGATTCGCTGGACCCGGCGCTGACCCGTCCCGGACGTTTTGACCGCCGTGTGCCGGTGGAACTGCCCGACCTTAAGGGCCGCGAAGAGATTTTGAAAGTGCACGCCAAAAAGGTGGCGCTGGCCCCGGGCATCGACTTCAACACCGTGGCCCGCATGGCTTCCGGTGCATCCGGTGCGGAACTTGCCAACATCGTCAACGAAGCAGCTCTGCGCGCTGTGCGTGCAGGCCGCAAGAGCGTGACCCAGGCCGATCTGGAGGAGAGCATCGAGGTGGTCATTGCAGGCTACCAGAAGAAGAACTCCATCCTTACCGACAAGGAAAAGTGCATCGTGGCCTACCACGAGATCGGTCATGCACTGGTGGCGGCTAAGCAATCCAACTCTGCCCCTGTGCAGAAGATCACCATTATCCCCCGCACCTCCGGCGCACTGGGCTACACCATGCAGGTGGACGAGGGCAACCACTACCTGATGAGCAAGGAAGAGCTGGAAAACAAGATCGCCACCCTCACCGGCGGACGCGCCGCCGAGGAAGTGGTGTTCCGATCCATCACCACCGGTGCCTCCAACGATATCGAGCAGGCCACCAAGCTTGCCCGCGCCATGCTTACCCGCTACGGCATGAGCAAGGATTTTGACATGGTGGCGCTGGAGACCGTGAACAACCAGTATCTGGGCGGTGACACCTCGCTGGCCTGCTCGGCGCAGACCCAGCGCGAGATCGACCAGAAGGTGGTGGAGCTGGTCAAGGCTCAGCACGAAAAGGCTGTCCGCATCCTGACCGACAACCGCGCCAAGCTGGACGAGCTGGCACAGTATCTGTACCAGAAGGAGACCATCACCGGCGAGGAATTCATGGAGATCCTGAACCGAGAACCGGCACAGGCCCAGTGACCCCGGCGGCAGAGCTTCCAAAAAATTTTTTAGCCTGCTGCAATAATCCCGAAGCCGCATCCGTTTATAAGACAGATGCGGCGGTTTTGTATTACACCGCATGGCAGACCATGGTTTTCCACAAAACAAAAATGTGCGGTGCAAAACCGCCGTCAACGGAGGTATTCCAAATGAAACTGAACCATAAATTTGTCCGTACCGTCACCACCACCGCTGCAGTGCTGGGTGCTGCCGCCATGCTGAGCGTGGGCGCATTTGCCGCAGAGGCAGACATCAACGACCCTGCTGCCGCAGGCTATCTGCCCCCGCAGGAGCAGATGGTGCAGGGGGATATCGCCCTGCACAGCGCCGATGTGGCAATCGGCGAAAAGGACCCCACCTACGGCGGCTACGGCGCACCGGAGGGAAACCCCATTCAGGGCAATATCATGCTGATCTCCGGCGATGAGCTGGCCGCCCCGTCCGCAGATGCAGCGGCGAAAAAGAGCGAGGCCCGCTACACCGTCAAGGGCCTGTTTGGCAGAGAAGTGCTGTACACTGCCCGCCAGAAGGACAGCGTGCTGACGCTGGATGTGCCTGCCGGTTCTGCTACCTTCCGCACCACCGTGCAGGACATGCAGACCCTGCTGAACGAGGGTGTGAGCACGCTGGTGGTCCAGACTGAGAAGGGCTCCACCACCCTGAACCTGTCTCTGCTGGTGGAGGGCCAGAAGGGCACCGACCGCGTGGTGCTGCGCCGACTGGGCGAAAACACCTTCCTCACCGTGGGCCTGCGCTGCCGCCGCGACCTGATCGTGGGGCGCTGACCGCTGAGATCAAATGATGAAAGGGCTGCTGCACGCAGGGATGTGCAGCGGCCCTTTTTGCGCTTTTCTGTTAAGTTTTTGAAAATTTGCGCAGATGTCTTTGCAAAGTCTGCCGGGAGATGTTATAGTTAAATTGAAACAGTATGCATTCCCGATAGAAAGGAAAAAACGCCATGGAGCACTTTGTGGAGTTTGAGGACGTTTGCAAATATTATCAGACCGGCAGTGTGAAGATCGCTGCCGCAGACCACCTGAATTTCTATGTGGATAAGGGGGAGTTCTGTATCATCGTGGGGCCTTCCGGCGCAGGCAAGACCACCCTGCTGAACATCCTCGGCGGTATGGACAGCTGCGACGAGGGCAACGTCTGGCTGGACGGCCAGAATGTGAGCCACTTTACCGCCAGAGAGCTCACCACCTACCGCCGGTACGACGTGGGCTTTGTGTTCCAGTTCTACAACCTTGTGCAGAACCTGACCGCACTGGAGAACGTGGAGCTGGCCAGCGAGATCTGCCGCGACCCGCTGGACCCCAAAGAGACCCTGCGCAGCGTGGGTCTGGGAGAGCGGCTGAACAACTTCCCGGCCCAGCTTTCCGGCGGCGAGCAGCAGCGGGTGTCCATTGCCCGCGCACTGGCCAAAAATCCCAAGCTTCTGCTCTGCGACGAGCCCACCGGTGCACTGGATTACAAGACCGGTAAGCAGGTGCTGGCCCTTTTGCAGGATACCTGCCGCCGCACCGGCCGCACGGTGATCGTTATTACCCACAACACCGCCCTGACGGCGATGGCAGACCGCATCATTCAGGTGCGCAGCGGCAAGATCGTCTCCAATCAGGTCAACGAGCATCCTGTGCCGGTGCAGGAGATTGAGTGGTGAGAGCTGTGCTGAAAAGTTATCGTAAAAACATCCTGCGGGAAATGAAGGACAACCTGAGCCGCATGGTCTCGCTGTTCGGCATCGTGGCGCTGGGCGTGATGATGCTGACCGGCCTGATGAGTTTTGCGCCCAGCATGCGCATCGCCGGGCAGAAATACTACGTGCAGCAGAACGTGTTCGACCTGCGGGTGCTGTCCACGCTGGGCCTTTCGGAGGAGGACATTGCCGCCATTGCCGCCGTGAACGGCGTGGAGGCTGTGCAGCCGGTGAAATATCAGGACGTGGAGGCCCAGTGGCAGGGCCAGAGCGAGACGGCGGTGGTGCGCCTGCAGCAGCTGCCCGCCGACCCCGGGGCCGACACGGCAGAAAATATGAACCGTCTGGTGCTGCTCTCGGGCCGGATGCCTGAAGCCCCGGATGAGTGCGTGGTGCATGTGATGGGCTACGGCGACCCGGTGGAACCGGGCACGGTGCTCACCCTGCCGGAGGACACCGAATATGTGAGCCGGAAGCAGTTCACGGTAGTGGGCACCGTGCAGGACCCGCAGCATTTTTCCACGGACAAGGAGAGCAGCACCGCCGGTGACGGCCAGCTGGATGATATCGTATTCCTGCCGGAAGACAGCCTGACCATGGATTATTATACGGCGTGCTATCTCAAGGTGAAAAATGCCGACCTGTATGATAATTACTCGGACGAGTATCAGGCGACAGTGGATGACACAGCCGCAAGGGTAAAGGCCATTAGCGGGGCACAGTGCACAGCCCGGCGGGCGGAGCTGATCGAGGACGCCAGCGCAGAGCTGGCCGACGCCCGGGCCGAGTACAACGACAAAAAAGCCGAAGCAGACCGTCAGTTTGCGGAGGCAGAGCAGCAGCTGGCCGATGCAAAGGCACAGCTGGACAGCGCCAAAGCCCAGCTGGATGCGGGCGAAGCGGAGCTTGCCGCCAACAAAAAGGCTCTGCCGGATACCATGCAGGGCGGTGCGGACGAGCTGGTGAGCGGCGAGGAACAACTGCTGGAATTTGAGGATCAGCTGCAGCAGATCGAGATGCTGGTGAACCTGAAAAAGGTGGCCGACCCGCTGCTGGGCTATGCAGAAACGGCTCTGCACAACGCGCAGAAGGCGCTGGACGAGGCCGAGCCCGCCGACGAAGAGTACACCGACCTGCGGGATGCCCTGCAGAAGGCACAGGATGCTTACGACAACATCAGCGGCCAGCTGAACGGCTATCAGGCCCAGCTGGACGAGGGCAAGCGCCAGATGTATGCACAGGGGCTGATCTCTTCGCCCAGCCTTTCCAACGAGCAGCTGGTGACTGAGGCAAAGGCAGCACTGCGCCAGATGAAGGTAAAGCTTCTGCAGGGACAGCTGCAGCTCACCACCGGCACGGCCACAGCCTACACCCAGTTTGATGCGGCACGCACCCGGCTGGACGAAGGCTGGCAGCAGTACAACGACGGCGTGCAGCAGCTGGCCGATGCCCGCGCGGAGTACGAGAGCCGGAAGGCCGAAGCCGAACAGCAGCTGGCCGACGGCCTTGCCCAGCTGAACGACGCTGAGGAGCAGGTGAGCCAGATCAAGAGCGGCGAGTGGTATGTGCTGGACCGCGGCTCCACCATGAGCTTTGTCACCTTTGAGCAGTATGCCGACCGCATGGATGCCATTGCACGGGTGTTCCCGGTGTTCTTCTTCCTGGTGGCGGCGCTGGTGGCCACTACTACTATGACCCGCATGGTGGACGAGAACCGCCTGCAGCTGGGTACTCTGAAAGCTCTGGGTTACTCCAACGCAAAGATCGCAGGCAAGTATCTGTTCTATGCCCTCAGCGCCAGCGTGCTGGGCAGCATCGTGGGCATGGTCATCGGTTTTGTGGTGTTCCCGCTCATCATCTGGTATGCTTACCAGATGATCTTCAGCATGTCCACCTTTACGCTGCACTTTTACCCCGGCATGGCGGCAGCCAGCGTAGCCATCAGCGCGGCCGTCATCGGTTTTGCTACATGGAGCGCCTGCCGCGCCAGCCTGAAGGAAAAGACTGCAGCTTTGCTGCTGCCCCGGGCCCCGGTGGCAGGCAAGCGCATCTTTTTGGAGTACATCACCCCGCTGTGGCAGCACATGAGCTTCTCCCAAAAGACCACAGCCCGCAACCTGTTCCGCTACAAAAAGCGCTTCTTCATGACAGTGCTGGGCGTGGCAGGCTGCACGGCGCTGCTGCTCATCGGTTTTGGCATTCAGGATTCCATCCTGCCCATCGTGGACAAGCAGTCCGGGCAGCTGACCCACAACGATCTCACCATCTCGCTCAGCGACGAAAAGGCACTGACCATGGAGCAGGGCCTTGCCGACACGCTGGACAGCAGCAGTGCGGTCCGCAGCTGGGGCGCGTTCTACACAAAGTCCACCACCCTTTATAATGAAGAGGGCGGGAGCGCCGATGTCAGCATCGTAGGCGCGGAGGACGATGTCCGGATGACCGAATACTTCACCTTCCGCACCCGGGTGGGCCACGACCCCATTCCCTTTGGAGAGGACAGCGTGATCCTGACCGAAAAAACGGCCCTGAATCTGGAGCTGAGCGTGGGCGATACGTTCTATGTGGAGGCTGCAGACGGAAGCCGCGTGCCGCTGGTGCTGACCGGCATTACCGAGAACTACATGTTCACCCGGCTGTATCTCTCCAATGCGCAGCTGCAGGCCCTGCTGGGCAGCACGCCGGAGTGGAACACCGTCTACGGCCTGACCGGCTGTACCACCGAGGCGGAGTACAACGCCCTGCGCACAAAGCTGCTGGGCTGCAACTATGTGAGCAGCGTCAGCTTCACCGAGGACACCACCTCCATGTTCGGCAGCCTGATCGGCAGCCTGAACTACGTGGTGGTGCTGATCATCGTGTGCGCGGCGGCGCTGGCGGCGGTGGTGCTGTACAACCTGATCAGCGTCAACCTTGCCGAGCGCAAAAAGGAGCTTGCCACCATCAAGGTGCTGGGCTTCTATGACAAAGAAGTGTACCGCTACATCTTCCGCGAGATCGAGCTTTTGTCCCTCATCGGCTCCGGCGTGGGCCTGCTGCTGGGCGTGCCGCTGCACCGGTTCATCATCCTGACCGTAGAAATGGATCAGCTGATGTTCATTCGCACCATTGCACCCCGCAGCTATCTGCTGGCAGTGGCGCTGACCATGCTGTTCACCGTTGTGGTGTGCTCTGCCATGCGGCGGCATGTGCGGCATATCAGCATGGTGGAAAGCATGAAAGCGCCGGAGTGACAGCATGACAGCGGCAAAGAACCGGTAAATTCATAAAAGCTTCATATAAACAACATGTTTTCGCTGAAATTATCTGGTATCCTGATATCACCGGACAGGCAGAGCCGCAACTGCCTGAATGGGTAACATGATTCCTCCTTTACCAAACCAAATACCGCAAAACAAAACACCGCGCCTTGTCTGATCCGCAGCAGACAGGGCGCGGTGTCTTGTTTAAACCGTTAAGTTTTCAGCATCTGCGGCAATGGCATCGGCCTGCTGCTGGGTGAGCACGCGGCACTTGACCATCCGCTTGAGCACCACCTGCATCCGCTTGAAGGCAAGCTCCGGGCTGCTGGCGTAGGTGGAAGGCGCGTTGGGCATACCCGCCAGATAGATCGCTTCGGCATCGGTCAGCTGGGCCGGTTCCTTGCCAAAGTAGCCCTCGGCAGCTTCTGCAATGCCATAATGCCCGCTGCCAAAATAGATGGTGTTGGCGTACATCTCAAAGATCTGCTGCTTGGAGTAGGTCTTTTCAAGATCAAAAGCAGCAAGCATCTCGGCAGCCTTGCGGGCCAGATGCTTGTCCTGCGTGAACAGCTCGTTCTTGGCAAGCTGCTGGGTCAGGGTGCTGCCACCCTCGGCCAGTGAGTGGGTGCGCAGGTCGGCCAGCAGGGCGCGGGCAATGGCCCCCGGGTCGATGCCCTTGTGGGTCATAAAATGCTCGTCCTCGGTGCAGATGACTGCGTTAATATAGATCTGCGGCAGCGCATCGTAGGAAGTATAGCTCCCGCGGGCACAGATGGTGTCGTACATGGAAGCCACTGGGTAACTGCTGGCGGCACTGCGGTACAGCTGCCTGCCCTGATAAAAGAACCAGCCGCCTGCCAGCAGCCCGCCAAGCAGCAGGATGCAAAGAACAACGAGCAGGCTCTGCTTTAAAAAATGGAAGAAACGATGCAGCATCGAAAAAACTCCTTTGATGATAAAAAAGAACGCTACCATAATAAACGATTTGCAGGGCGTTTGCAAGGAACAGCTTTAGTATAACAATAAAATTTTAAGGTTTTATCAATGGAAAAATAAAAATTTTCGAAGAAGCAGAAGGGTTACTCCTGTTGGAACTGCACAACGGGATGCTGCAAATGCGGGCTGCGCATCGTGCAGAAAACTTAATTTGCAAAAAACTGGAATTAACCTATTGACAAACTAGGTAAGAGGGAATATAATGCAAACAACAAATCCACAAACCTAGTGGGAAAAAGAAAGCAAAGGTTTTGCTTCCCGGTACAGAGCAGATAGAGGTGCCGGTTTGTAGATGAGTGGGAAAGAGTTTTACGGGAAAGGAGGGCACGGATATGAAGCTGATTTGGAACGACCTGCTGCACGCAAACTTCCGCTGTGGGCGAATGTGCGGTGACCGGGCAGAACATCTGGCTGTGAACTGTACGATGCCCTCTTGCTGTGCACGAATGTGTACCCGAATGTGACGTTGACAGAATCGCTTTGAATTGTGTTTGCCCGGTGCGCTTTTGTATCACGCATCGGGATTTTTTGTATCATGAAATTATACTAAAAGTATAAAAAGAGAGGCAAAATACTATGTCTAACTATAAATTTGAGACCCTGCAGCTTCACGTTGGCCAGGAGCAGGCCGATCCCGCAACCGATTCCCGTGCAGTGCCTATCTATCAGACCACTTCCTATGTGTTCCGCAACAGCCAGCACGCAGCAGACCGCTTTGGTCTGGCAGATGCCGGCAACATCTACGGCCGCCTGACCAACTCCACGCAGGACGTGTTCGAGAAGCGCATCGCTGCTCTGGAGGGCGGCGTGGCTGCTCTGGCAACCGCCTCCGGTGCCGCTGCCATCACCTACACCATCGAAGCACTGGCACAGGCCGGTGACCACATCGTGGCTCAGAAGACCATCTACGGCGGCAGCTACAACCTGCTGGAGCACACCCTGACCCAGTTCGGTGTCACCACTACCTTTGTCAATGCACACGATCTGGCTGAGGTGGAGAATGCCATCCAGCCCAACACCAAGGCCGTCTATCTGGAAACTCTGGGCAACCCCAACAGCGATATCCCCGATATCGATGCCATTGCAGCCATCGCGCACAAGCACGGCCTGCCGCTGGTCATCGATAATACCTTCGGCACCCCGTACCTGATCCGTCCCATTGAGCACGGCGCAGATATCGTTGTTCATTCCGCCACCAAGTTCATCGGCGGCCACGGCACCACGCTGGGCGGCATCATCGTGGACAGCGGCAAGTTCGACTGGAAGGCAAGCGGTAAGTTCGGCAACATTGCTGACCCCAACCCCAGCTACCACGGCGTTTCCTTTGCCGATGCAGCAGGCCCCGCAGCTTTTGTCACCTACATCCGTGCAATCCTGCTGCGTGATACCGGTGCCACCATTTCTCCGTTCAACGCCTTCCTGCTGCTGCAGGGCACCGAGACCCTGAGCCTGCGCATCGAGCGCCATGTGGAGAACACCAAGAAGGTGGTGGAGTTTCTGGCAAACCACCCGCAGGTGGAGAAGGTCAACCACCCCTCCCTGCCGGATCACCCGGATCACGCCCTGTACGAGAAGTACTTCCCCAATGGTGGTGCATCCATCTTCACCTTCAACATCAAAGGCGGCCGTAAGGAGGCATTCAAGTTCATCGATAACCTGAAGATCTTCTCTCTGCTGGCAAACGTTGCTGATGTGAAGAGTCTGGTCATCCACCCGGCTTCCACCACCCACAGCCAGCTGAACGACGAAGAGCTGGCCGAGCAGCAGATCTATCAGAACACCATCCGCCTGTCCATCGGCACTGAGCACATCGACGATATCATTGCTGATCTGGAAGCAGGTTTCGCAGCCGTCCGCGGCGAGTAAATACTATCCCCTTAAAACCTCCGACAGAATGTGTATGCCTTGTTTTTTCTCCTGATCTCTTCCAAAAATTCCTTATATCCTAAACACAGCAAAAGGGTCCCGGAATTTTCTCCGGGACCCTTTTGTTGTTTGCGGCAAAATGCCGTCAGCCTTTCACGCCGCCCAAAGCAACACCGCGGACGATGAACTTGGACAGCAGCAGGTACACGATGATGACGGGCAGAATGGCGATAGCCACCATCATGTAAACCTTGCCCATATCAAACTTGAGGAAGTCTGCACTGCGCAGCTGTGCAATCAGGATGGGCAGGGTCTTTTTGTCGGCGCTGTCCAGCACCAGAGCGGGAATGAAGTAGTTGTTCCAGCTGGCCACGAAGGAGAAAATGGCCTGCACTGCCAAAGCGGGCTTCATAATGGGCAGCACGATCTTGTTGAAGGTGTAGAACTCGCCTGCACCGTCGATGCGGGCAGCCTCTACGATCTCCATGGGAAGGGAAGCGTCCAGATACTGCTTCATGAAGAAGAACACGGTGGGCGCTGCAATGCTGGGCAGGATCAGCGGGATAAAGCTGTTCTTCAGGCCCATCTTGGTGATGAGCTGCAAAAAGCCCAGAGCGGACACCTGCGTGGGCATGGTCATGATCAGCAGGATAATGGCGAACGCGGCCTTTTTGAATTTGAAGTTATAGGCGTAGATGCCGTAGGCCGTCAGGGCCGAGAAGTACACGCTGAACGCCGCCGAGCAGGCGGAGACGATCAGGCTGTTGCGGATGCCGGTGATGACAGGGATGTTAGCATCGGCCAGCACGTTCTGGAAGTTGGTAATGAGCGATTTGCCCGGCAGCAGCGAGAAGCCTTTCTGGATCTCGAAGTGGGTGCGGGTGGAGTTGATCACCAGCACATAGAAGAAGAACAGGCACAAAAAGCTGATGAGCACCAGCACCAGATAACACCATGCGCGGCGTGCAGCCAGTGTTGCTTTTTCCGATTGATTTCTAGGAGTGTGTGCCATAATCATTTCCCTCCTTTTGCTGCCTTTTTGGCGGCGTTCAGTTCTTTGCGCTGGGCGCGGGTCAGGCCGTCATCCTCCTTGGTAAGGGAGAAGTAGACCACAACGCACAGCACTGCGCACACGAGGAACAGCACCACCGAGACTGCACCGGCCATGCCGTAGTTCTTGCTGAACAGGTGGTTGTTCAGGTACATGATCATGGTGGTGGAGGTGCGGTCCGGGCCGCCCTTGCCGTTGGTCAAAATCTGCGGCACATCGAACATCTGCAGGCCGCCAATCATGGAGGTGATCATGACGTAAACAAGGATGGGACGGATCAGCGGAATGGTGATCTTCCAGAACATCTGGTTCGGGGTGCAGCCGTCCAGTTCAGCCGCTTCGTACAGGGTGGGATCCACGCCCATGATCGCAGCCATCAGCATGATGGTGGTGTTGCCGAACCACATCAGGAAGTTCATCAGGCCGATCAGCCCGCGGTTGCCCCACACGGTGTTCAAAAAGCTGATGGGTGCATCGATCCAGCCCATGCTCTGCAGCACGGCGTTCACCGGGCCGTTGTCCGAGAACAGCGCGAAGAACAGCATTGCAAAGGCGGAGGCCATGATCAGGTTGGGCATGTAGATGACCGTCTTGAAGAAGGTCTGGCCCTTCAACTTCAGGCGCAGGTCGGTGAACCATGCTGCCAGCAACAGGGAAATGGCGATCTGCGGGATAAAGCCGATGATCCACAGGATCAGCGTGTTGCCAAAGTACTTGGGCAGATCGGTTGCGAACAGGGTAATGTAGTTTTTCAGGCCCACAAAGTTCGGGCCAATGATCTTCAGGCCGCTGCGGTAATATTCAAAAAAGCTGTAGTAAATGGTGGATGCCAGAGGGATCAGCTGGAATACCGCGAAGATGATGAAGAACGGCGCAATGAAGATGTAGCCCCATTTCGCGTAGCTGATCGACCCTTTCTTTTTCTTTTCTCCCATAAGGATCGCCTCCTGATAAATTTGCGGAAAGAACAGGGGCGGGCGGGAACAGCGTCCGGCCCGCCCCTGCGTATTCACTTTTCCGTTTTAGGGTCGGCTGCTATTATGCGGGCCACACCACGTCGGTCAGCTCAGGATACTTCTCCTTAATGGAAGTCTCGAAGTTTGCCTTTGCGGTATCTTCGTCCACGTTGCCGGTAAAGTAATCCTTGAACGCATTCTGGAAGCTCTCGTTCAGGCCCTGATCGTACGGACCGGCGTTGGACATATCGATCTTGGCTGCAGCCTCTGCAAACAGAGCGATGTGGTTCTGGCCGCCCAGGAAAGCGGAACTGTAATCGCTGTTTGCAATCTCGTTCATAGCCTTCTCGTTGTTGGTGTAGTCCTGCGTATCCATGGTAATCTGCTTCATGATGGCTTCATCGCAGGTCAGCTTCTGCATAACATCCTTAATGGTCTCGATGTTGTCGCTGCCGGCTGCGCCGCAGATCCAGGTGCCGCCCCAGTAGTAGGGCTGAGGGCCTTCGCACACAGCGTAATCGCCGTAGATACCGTTGCCAACTTCTTCCTTGCCGCCCTCGGCGACAGGAGTCTCCAGCGAGTTGCCCAGCAGGGTGAAGTTGATGCCCCAAGTAGAGTAGAAGAAGCCGAACACCTTACCGGTGGGACCCTGATCGGCTGCCCACTGGCTGTCCCACAGGCTGGACTTGTTGTTATAGCCCTTATCGGTGTACTCCTTGGTCTGATCGACCCACTTCATAAGGTTCTCATCAACGGTAACGGTAGTGCCGGTGACCCACGGAGCTGCCACGTTGTTAGAGAAGGTGCGGTATGCATCATCAAAGCCGGACAGCATCTTGTAGCCCTTGGCGGCTGCCTGTGTAGCTACATCATTGAACTTATCCCAGTCGGACAGGTAGGTCTGCACTTCGGCGGGATCATCGGTGCCCAGAACATCCTTGGCAATGCTGCGGCGGTATGCGAACAGACCGGGGGTCGCCTGCCATGTGGTGCCGCGCTGGCTGCCGTCCACAGTAACGATGTCCTTGGTGTACTGGTACTGGCCAGCCAGATCGTCATCGGTCAGGCCGATGTCTGCCTTGACATCCAGAACGTAATCGGAATCCACATACTTCAGAGCATAGTCAGCCTCGATCAGGAAGATGTCGATCTTGTCGTCATCAGCAGCGCTGTCCTGGCTCAGCAGGGCTTCGTCCAGCTTGTTCTGATAGTTGTTGTTCTCGTTGGCATTGATGGTCCACTTCACAACGGTGCCATCCTTCAGGGTGGTGGTGGACTTGTCGGCTGCGATCTCGGAAACTTCCGGATAGTAGTCGTTGAAGCGGCTCTGGAACTCATCGTTCCAGCACCAGATGTTCAGCACCTTGCCCTGTGCTGCGGGAGCAGCGGAAGCAGCAGAGGAAGCCGGAGCAGAAGAAGCGGTGCTGGTGGAAGCGGAAGAACCACCACAGGCAGCCAGAGCGGCACCAATGGTCACGGCACCGGAAGCGAGCAGGAAATTACGGCGAGAGATCTTTTTCATAAGGGTAAACCTCCTTCATGGTTTTCCATTATTAGCAAAAGTTTTCTTCAAAAAAGGTTCCGTAGCAAGAGCCTTTGGAGACATATTAAAGAATGCTGACCGACCCGCCGTCCAGCAATTTGCCGGAAACGCGGATCTGTTCGGGCAGGGTCACTCTTGGATGCTCGATCAGCTCAATGAGCTTGTCGGCAGCTGTGCGGCCCAGCGCGGCGGTGTTCTGCTGGTAAGTCACCAGCTGAGGCTTGACCACCCGCGAGAGGTAGATGCCGTCGTAGCCCATCACCGAAACATCCTCCGGGATCGAAAGCCTTTTTTCGCTGATGGCGTTGTAGCCGCCCAGCGCGGAGAAATCGTCCGGGAAGATGATGCAGGTGGGCGGCTGCGGAAGCTCCAGCAGCGCTTTGGTCTCGGCGGCACAGCGGTCGGCATCATGGTAGATGCCCTCCCGCACATAAGCTTCCGGGATCTTCAGGCCAAGCTCTTCGCAGGCTTGATAGAAACCTGCAACGCGGTTCTCGGTAACGGCGGTCTTTTCGCCGTGGATAAAGGCGATGCGGCGGTGGCCGCAGGCCCATGCCTGCCGCACCAGTGCCTTCAGGCCGAAAACGTTATCCGAGAGGATCGCCATGCGGTTATTGAACACATGATCGATCGTGACCACCGGCACCTCGCTGTTCACCAGCTCCACCACCTGCGGCTCGTAGAAGTTCACGCAGGCGATCACCACACCGTCCACATTGCGGTAGCGGCAGTGCTCAAGGTAGCTCATGCTCTTGCCGCTGATATTGTGGTTGATAAAGGTGATGTCGTAGCCGTGTTTCTCGGCTTCCACCTTGAAGCTGTCCAGCACGGCGGAAAAGTATTCGTGGGTCAGGCCGCTCTGCCGTTCATCCACGAACAGAACGCCCAGATTATAAGTACGGTTTGTTTTCAAGGAACGGGCGGCGGCGTTTGGCATGTAGCCCATACGATGCGCTGCGGCCCGCACCCGTTCTCGTGTGGCAGGCGAGATATCCGGCTGGTCGTTCAGCGCCTTGCTGACCGTTGCCACCGATACGCCGCATTCCTTTGCCAGATCTTTCAGGGACGGCATCGCTCGTTTGCCTCCTTCCGAAGAACGTTTTACGGGGGATGTTCTCCATCAAGTCCTTAATCGTTTTCGCAATTTCATAATAGCGTATTTTGTACGAAAAATCAAGCTCAAAAGAATAACTTTCGTTGCATTTGACTCGATTTTGGCGTTTTGTTCGTTTATGAAGAACCGAAATTGTGCACCTTGGATGGATTTCGTTACATTTCGGTTAAAATCAAAAGATTTTCGTTGCGGTTTCGTTACGATTTTCGCCGTATATAATATTACCTATAAATTGTGTTTCAGCGTTTTCGCTTACAGGAAGCACAAAAAGCGTGCTTGAAATGAATTTTCTGAAAATCATGGAAACATACGTATTTATGAAAGATACTTTCAGAAATTTTTTAGAAAATCCTCTTGCTTTTTTGTCCTGCTTGGGCTATGCTAGAAGCAAAGAGAATGCTTTGATCGTCCGCCTTAATCGTTTTCGCAAAAGCGATGCCGCCGGGGCTGCCGGCAGCTGATAAGGAGGAAGCATTTATGAAATTCGGCCATTTTGATGACGCACGCAAAGAATATGTCATCACCACCCCGCGCACGCCTCTGCCCTGGATCAACTACCTTGGCAGCGAGGATTTCTTCAGTCTTGTCTCAAATACGGCGGGCGGCTACAGCTTTTACCGCGATGCGCGGATGCGCCGCCTGACCCGCTACCGCTATAACAGCTCCCCGCTGGATATGGACGGCCACCACATTTACATCAAGGATGGCGATACCGTCTGGAACCCCGGCTGGCAGCCCACCAAGACAGAGCTGGACAGCTACGCCTGCCGCCACGGTCTGGGCTATACCATTCTGGAGGGTGAGAAGAACGGTGTTTCCGCCGCGCAGGAGCTGTTCGTGCCCACCGGCGATGCCTGTGAGCTGGACCGCCTGACTTTGAAAAATAAGACGGATGCCGTAAAAGAGCTGGATGTGTTCAACTATGTGGAGTTCTGCCTGTGGGATGCCATTGACGACAGCTCCAACTTCCAGCGCAACTTCTCCACCGGCGAGGTGGAGGTGGAGCCGGCCATCATCTACCATAAGACGGAATACCGTGAGCGCCGCAATCACTATGCGGTATTCTGGAGCAATACGCCTATTACCAGCTTTGATACCACCCGCGATGCCTTCTGCGGTGTGTATGGCGGCCCTGCAGACCCGCAGGCCGTCCGCGCCGGGCACTGCTCCGGCAGCATCGCCCACGGCTGGGCACCGGTGGGCGCGCTGCACATCCATGTCACCCTTGCACCGGGTGAGGAAAAGAAGATCCTCTTCGGTCTTGGCTACATCGAGAACCCACAGGAAGAAAAGTTCACGGCTCCCGGTGTTATCAACAAGGAGCGTGCTCATGCCATGATCGCACGCTATGCCACCGATGCACAGGTGGACGCGGCCCGCAAGGCGCTGGCCGACCACTGGGAAGCTCTGCTCTCCACCTACCATCTGGAATCCGGCGAGGAAAAGCTGAACCGTATGGTGAACATCTGGCACCAGTATCAGTGTATGGTCACCTTCAATATGAGCCGCTCGGCCAGCTACTTTGAAAGCGGGACCGGCCGCGGCATGGGCTTCCGCGACAGCTGTCAGGATCTGCTGGGCTTTGTACACATCATCCCATCCCGCGCACGGGAGCGCATTCTGGATATCGCCGCCACCCAGTTTGAGGATGGCAGCGCCTACCACCAGTACCAGCCCCTGACCAAGAAAGGCAACCGCGATATCGGCACCGGCTTCAACGATGACCCGCTGTGGCTCATTGCCGGCACTGCCGCCTATCTGCGCGAGACCGGCGACTGGTCTATTCTGGACGAGCAGGTGCCCTTTGATAATGATGCCAGCAAGGCACAGAGCCTGATGGAGCATCTGCGCCGCAGCTTCAACTTTACCGTCACCCACCTTGGCCCCCACGGCCTGCCGCTCATTGGCCGCGCCGACTGGAACGACTGCCTGAACCTGAACTGTTTCTCGGAGCACCCGGACGAGAGCTTCCAGATCACCGGTCCCAGCGAAGGCCCTGTGGCCGAAAGCGTGTTCATTGCGGGCATGTTCGTCAAGTACGGCCACGAGTACGCCGAACTGTGCGACCACCTGAACTTTGCCGATGAAGCCGCTGCGGCCCGCAAGGCCGTGGACGGCGTGGAACAGGCGGCCCTGACCTCTGGCTGGGACGGCGCATGGTTCCGCCGCGCCTACGATGCTTTTGGCAAGCCTGTTGGCAGCAAGGAGTGCACCGAGGGCCAGATCTTCATTGAGCCGCAGGGCATGTGCGTCATGGCTGGCATTGGCAAGGAGACCGGTCAGGCCGCGCAGGCATTGAAGAGCGTAGAGGAACGGCTGGATACCAAGTACGGTGTGGTTCTGCACCAACCTGCATACACCAGTTATCAGCTCAATCTGGGCGAAATTTCCAGCTATCCTCCGGGATACAAGGAGAACGCCGGTATCTTCTGTCACAACAATCCGTGGATCAGCTGTGCCGAAGCCGTTCTGGGGCATGGCGACCGGGCCTTTGAGGTGTACCGCAAGACATGCCCGGCCTACATCGAGGATATTTCCGAGATCCACCGCACCGAACCCTATGTTTACAGCCAGATGGTGGCCGGTAAGGATGCCCCCACCTTTGGCGAAGCAAAGAACAGCTGGCTGACCGGCACTGCCGCATGGACCTTCTTCAATGTGAGCCAGTATATCCTTGGCATCCAGCCCACGCTGGACGGCCTGAAGGTAGACCCCTGTATCCCACACACGCTGGGCGGCTTCACCGTTACCCGCCGCTACCGGGGCGCAACCTATCACATTGCAGTGGATAATACCGCTGCAGTCCAGTACGGTGTGAAGAGCGTCGATGTGGATGGCAAGCCCATTGAGGGCAGCCTGCTGCCGCTGGCACCAGAAGGCGCTGTGGTAGAGGTGCAGGTGACCATGGGATAACCTTTACTGCATTTTCATAATTTCTCCTTTGTGCTGTTCTGAAAGAACAGTAGCCTCCGCATTACGATCCTGCTTGGCATCATAATGCGGGGGCTTTTTGTTTGGCAGTTTATTTTGTCGGGAATACTGTTTCTAATGTAGAAATCAACAGAAAAGAGGTGCGGATTTTTATCTCCGTACCTCTTTCGTATGTTGGATTATTCAGTTCTGAATGCTTATTTGACCTTGAATCTCTGCCAGAGAGCCAGCCAGTCCTCCATATCCTTCTCGCTGACATAAGGAAAGCCAACCGGTGGCTCTACTCCGTACTCCTTGAGCGATTCACTCAGCGTCCGTACTTCCTCCATCAGCTTTTCCCGGCGTTTCTCCCGCCGGGCTGAGAGCTTTTGCTCCGGTTCAGAAAAGGCTTCGTTCTGCGCCTGTACATATTTTGAATGCGCCCATTCATTCCGATGATTCTAGACCGCCAGACGTTTTTTCTTGGGAACGGTCTTGAACTGGTTGATACGGTCATACTCCGCCAACGGGTCAAAGACAGCGACTGTCCCGCTATTCTCAAAATCGAAGTCGTTCCATACGCACTCGCATCCTGCGCCCTGAATCGTTCCCGCCAGCTTTCCGCAGGTAAGACAGGGCGTTTTCATCGGGAGAATCTTTATCAAGCCGTTGATTCGCTTACAGTAAATACAGCCGTTTTCGTCTGGATAGAGAAAATGTATTGTATCCATCCCGCTGTCCTCCTGCTCAGGCTAGCGCGTGTCCAATCAGGCTTTCCGCCCACTTCCGGAGTTCTTTTTCGAGTTCTGGTGTCTTGGCGGTGATGACGAACTCCTGACCCCGGCAAGCGGAGTTCAGCTCTGCGTGACCATTTACCAGCACGGGGGTATTCTTACCCTGCCAAGAAATGAAGATGTCACGAGAGGCGCAGAAAGCAGGCAAATTCCAAAGCCGACGGTTCGGCTGTCCCGGTTTACTAAGAAGGAGAGAATCACGGTTCTCGAACACGCCGTAGTCCGTAGCGAGGTAAAGGCGGTTGCCCGGGTGTTCCGTACTTGCCGCGTGCGGGTGCCACGGATAAAGTTCTTTGATTTTATCCTGGTCTTTCAGGATTTCGCTTACCACCATATAGCCATAGATGATATGCTGGATGGGCGCGCCCTTTACAAAATGGAGCGTTCCGTCTGGAAGTTTTTCAGTCTGACGGAACATTCCATAGAACAAAAAGACATCGCCTACGTCTACGCCCTGCCCATCCAGATGCTTTGCCGGGATTTCGTACTGACCAAAAGCAGGCTTCCACCCGGCGTGCGTATTCTTTAATACACCGTAAATATCCGGGTCAAGGTGACAGAACGGATGCTTCTTAAAATCAAAAGTCGGGTGAATCTGCTGGATGATCTGCTGATAAGTACGCCCCTTATAGACCAAATCTCCATAGGGGACACCGCTTTTTTCGTTTGGAATAGGAAGGGACAAAAGCGTGCCGTCCGGTAAAATCGGGCTGGGGATGCCACCCGCTCTGCTGTCCATTCCTTTTCGGCTTAAAACGACCTTCATAAAACTCGCCCTCCTTTTGTATGTTACCCTCATAATAGCATAGCCTTGCAAGAAAAGCAATTATAAGCCTACGAAAATACAGCTTTCAGCATATTACCACTGATGCCGACGAAATGTATCATTTTCTTATGCTGATAGCTGTATTGAGGAGTGCGCTTATGGATTATACCAGACTGGGAAAACGTATTAAGGAAGAACGGCTGCGTCTGAATCTTACCCAAGAGAAGCTTTCGGAAAAAGTGGGTATCTCTACCGCTTATTTAGGTCAGATTGAACGTGGTGAGCGTTGTATTACGCTGGACAAGCTGATTCCTCTGGCGAATTATCTGGGGGTGAAAGTAGATTTTCTCTTGACGGACTATATTGTAACCGATGAAGATAACAACCTGAATATACTTCGCCAGCATTTCCTGATAGGAGCGAATATCACCCTTTCCTCCATACGAGTTACAGAATACATAATCGTCAGGGGAGCCTTTCCGGTAGGTCAGGTATTCTTTCAGGATCACTTTCAGGGAAGAAGCCATCGGCACGATTTGAGCCTTGCGGTTCTTACACTTGTTCAGTTGAATCGTTTCATTCTCAAAATCAAGGTCTTTGATTTGAAGGCTCAGAACCGTAGAGATACGGTTTCCAGTCGCCAGAAGATAGTTGGAGAACACCCAAGTTTTATATTCGTTGAACTCGCAGGTTTTTACATTCGGCTTTTTGAGAAGTTTCTTCAGTTCGGTATCCGTGTAGGTTTCCTTGATACGCTTATCCGCTTTGGGGAGTTTGATTTTGAAGCGCTGGAGATACTCTTCTTCCATCAGATAATAGCAGAAACAGCGTACTCCCCGCATATAGGACTGAACGGTGATGTCGTTACAGCCCCGGTTCTGAAGATAGAGGATAAAGCCCTCTAAGGTATCCTACGTGATGTCAGAAGCCTTTTTATCCGGGTCGCTGAGATATTCTTTGAAGAACTTAAAATGTACAGTATAAATGTTCAGCGTTTTCTCAGACAGATTCTTGGCTCTGCACTTTTCCAAAAAGTCAGCAAAGGCATCGGTCAGCAGGGCATCTTCCGGTCGGGTCGGCTGCATTTTGATTTTTTCCATAGCGGGTTCCTTTCAGCAAAAATAAAACACTCGTCGGACTATTCGCAGAGAACGAAGAAGTTCGACGAGTATCTTTTTGCCAGAAAGTAAAACAAAAGACCTTGTAAACTTTGAAGCCTACAAGGTCTTTTCAGAAGATGGTGCGGATAAGAGGACTTGAACCTCCACCGAGTTGCCCCGATTAGAACCTGAATCTAACGCGTCTGCCAATTCCGCCATATCCGCATATTCTGTTGTATTCGTGAGCTGTGTCGCTCGGAACGATAGTTATTATACCAGATATGGCAGAATTGTCAAGCATTATTTTTAATTTTTCTCGACAAAATTTTGCTTGAAAATTGATGCATTCTGAATGGCAGCTGCAGGGCGAAATTTTTGCCAAAGTGTGATACAATAAACAGGACGCGCCGGGAGGGTGTCCTGTGCGCAGACTGAGAAAACGAGGGAAATGCAGAATGTTCAATATCATTATTTTCCTGCTGGGAGCAGGCATCATGTTCTTTATGGCTCTGCGCAGCGTGCTGGCACGGCGCAGGCTGTGCACGCAGGGGCAGAAGGTCACGGCCACGGTGGAGGGCACCGTGCAGAACCGGGATGGCGGTGCCTATGTGCTGGCCTTTACCACCGCAGGCGGCAGCCATCGGCTGCACTACCCGAAGCCTGCGCACGGCAAAAGCTTTGCGGTGGGGGACACCGTCACCTTATATTATGACCCCGAAAACCCGGAAAAAATGTATGTAGAGGGCGACCGGGCCACGCTGGGAGCCGAGGTGCTGTATGCCGTGCTGGGTGTGGCTCTGCTGGTGCTGACCGTGGGCATTGCCCGCTGAAAGGGGAAAAGAGGATGAAACTGGAACATTTTGGCATGGCTGAGCCGGGCGACTGCCGGCTGGTATTCACAGCCGGTGCCGAGGAACTGGCGGCAGCCGTTGCACAGGTGCAGGCGGAGCCGGACGCGCCGCAGGAAGAGGATGGTCTGCTGACTGAGGCAGTGAATCGCACTATTCTTGGCGGCTTTTCGGCGCTGTATGAGCAGCTGGTGCAGGAGTACAATGTGGTGCCGGTGACCGACCCGGATTTTGAATTGCTGGCGGTGAACCGGGCCGAGGGCTTCCGGGCGGGGGCGCAGTTCTACGCGCTTCCGCCGCTGGAAGTAGGAGCATACACCGGTTTCGTGCAGCCCATTGAGCCGCACCCCATCCGGCAGCTGACCATTGAACTGGAGATCAACCGTCACCACGGCGACGAAGAACGTGCAGCCGATGCAGCGGGCAAGGCGGCGCTGCGGCAGCGGGTGGCCCGCGAGATCTGGGCACAGCGCTGTGCCCAGGCTGAGCAGCGGGCACGCAAGGAGCTGGTATGGCAGCTGGGCGATGCAGTGAAAGGCCCGCTGCCAAAGCAGCTGGTAGGCGGTAACTATTTTGCCGAGCAGCGCCAGTTCAACCTGAGCCTGCAGGCCAATGGCATCAACTTTGACCAGTTCCTTAAAGTGCGCGGCCAGACGGTGGAAGAGTTCCGTGCATGGCTCCACGCGCAGGCAGAGCGCAAGCTGCGCAGCTGGCTGGGGCTTCTGCTGGTGGCAGAAAAGGAGGGCCTTGCACCCACGGACACCGAGGTGGAAGCAGCTGCTGCCCACTGGGATGCCAAGCTGGACGGCGAGCGCACCTTCCCCGCCAACGATGCACGCAAGGTGCGCCAGCGTCTGGCCCGGGAGAGGGCAGAGCAGTTCATCGTGGAGCATTCCACCCTCACTCCGCCGCCCACTGAACCCATCGTGCAGAAAGTTGAAAGCAAATAATAACAAAAAGGAGCGATGCAGCGCATCGCTCCTTTTTGTTATTATTATCAGGAACTCTCAGGTCTCCACGCCCTCGAACTGGCTGTTGTAGAGCTTGGCGTAGAAGCCGTTTGCAGCAAGCAGCTCGTCGTGGTTGCCCTGCTCCACAATGTGGCCGTCCTTCATCACAAGGATGACGTCTGCCTCGCGGATGGTGGAAAGGCGGTGCGCCACAATAAAGCTGGTACGGCCCTGCATCATGCGGGCAAAAGCTTTCTGGATACGCACCTCGGTGCGGGTATCGATGGAGGAGGTGGCCTCGTCCAGGATCAGCATCGGCGGCAGGCAGAGCATCACGCGGGCAATGCACAGTAGCTGCTTCTGGCCCTGACTGATGTTGCCGCCGTCCTCGGCGATGACGGTATCGTAGCCCTCCGGCAGGCGGCGGATGAAGCTGTCTGCATGGGCGGCTTTGGCTGCTGCCACGATCTCTTCAAGGCTTGCATCCGGCTTGCCGTAGGCAATGTTTTCCCGCACGGTACCGGCCCGCAGCCATGTATCCTGCAGCACCATGCCGTAGCTGCCGCGCAGGGAAGCGCGGGTCACATCCCGGATGTCGGTGCCGGACACCTTGATGGAACCGCCGTTCACATCATAGAAGCGCATGAGCAGGTTGATGAGGGTGGTCTTGCCGCAGCCGGTAGGGCCGACGATGGCAATGCGCTGGCCGGGCTTTACGTCGAGGGAAAGGCCCTCGATCAGCGGGCGATCGGGCAGGTAGCGGAAGGAAACATCCTCCAGCTGCACATGGCCGTCCGGCTGCAGCACGGAGGCGTTCTCGACTTCCGGCACCTGATCGTCGGCATCCAGCAGCTCAAACACGCGGGCGGCGCAGGCCAGAGCATTCTGCAGCTCGGTGACTACACCGGAAATTTCGTTGAAGGGCTTGGTGTACTGGTTGGCGTAGCTCAAAAACACGCTCAGCTGGCCGATGGTGATGCCGCCCCGCACCGCGTACACGGCACCCACAAGGCCCACGCCTGCGTACACGATGTTATTCACAAAGCGGGTGGCGGGGTTGGTCAGGCTGGAAAAGAAGATGGCCTTCAGGCTCACGTCCTGCAGACGGCCATTCACCTCGTCAAAGGCGGTAAGGCTCTCGGCCTCGTGGCCGAAAGCCTGCACCACCTTCTGGCCCTCGATCATCTCGTTGACCAGCGCGGTCTGCTCGCCGCGCACGGCGCTCTGGCTCTGGAAGTAACCATAGCTGCGCTTGGCAAGGAAGCTTGCCACCACGAGGCTCAGCGGGGTGATGCACACCACCACCAGCGTGATGGGCACATTCTCGCTGAGCATGAACAGCAGGGTGCCGAGGATGGTCAGAACGCCGCTGAACAGCTGTGTAAAGCCCATCAGCAGGCCGTCCGCAAAGGTATCCACATCGGCCACCATGCGGCTGACGATATCGCCGGAGGGATGGCTGTCGAGGTAGGAAAGCGGCAGGGTCTGAATTTTGCGCAGGGCTTCGTTGCGCAGGTCGCGGCTGACAAGGAAGGTGATGCGGTTGTTGCACACGCTCAGCAGCCACTGTGCAAGAGCGGCCACACCGGCAACCACCAGCACCTCGATGATAATGCGCATCACACCGCCAAAATCTACGGCACCCTTGCCCAGCATCATATCAATGGCGTTGCCGCAGAGGATGGGGATATACAGCTGTGCGCCCACGCTCACAGCGGCCACCACAAGGCTGCACACCACAAACAGGGAATAAGGTTTGATCTTGCCCAGAACACGGGTCAGGGTGGCCTTGCGCTGCTGCGGGGTCAGCTTTGTTTTTGCTTTTGCACTCATTTCTGCGCATCCCCTTTCTTGAACTGGCTCTCGTAGATCTCCTCGTAGACGGGGCAGGTCTGGCGCAGCTGGTCGTGGGTGCCGATGCCCACCAGATGGCCGTCGTCCAGCACCAGAATTTGATCCGCGTGCTGCAGGCTGGCGGCGCGCTGGCTCACGATGAACACGGTCAGGCTGCCGGGCAGAGCAGCCAGTGCCTTGCGCAGGGCGGCATCGGTGGCGTAGTCCAGTGCGCTGGCGCTGTCGTCAAGGATCAGAATTTCCGGCTTGCCCACAAGGGCGCGGGCGATGGTCAGGCGCTGCTTCTGTCCGCCGGACAGGTTGCGGCCGCCCTGCTCCACAGGCTCGTCCAGCCCAAGGGGCTTGGCTTTGACGAACTCTGCAGCCTGTGCTGTTTCCAGTGCGGCCCACAGGTCCGCATCGGTGGCATTCTTGTTGCCCCACAGCAGGTTGGAGCGGATGGTGCCGCCAAAGAGCTGGGCCTTCTGCATGACCATGGCTGCCTTGCCGCGCAGTTCTTCGCGGGGATAGTTCCGGGCATCGCGGCCCATGATCTCCACCGTGCCTTCGGTGGCATCGTAGAAGCGGGGGATCAGGTTGACAAGGCTGGATTTGCCGCTGCCGGTGCCGCCGATGATGCCGATGGTCTGGCCGCGCTTTGCGGTAAAGCTGATGTCGGAAAGGCTGGGTGCGCCGGCACCCGCATAGGTCAGGCTTACATGCTCAAAGCGCACGGCATCGCCGGATTTTTCGGCGGGCACCTCGCCCAGAAGCTTTTCCGGGAAGGCCATGCCGGGCTTGGTGTCCAGCACAGCCTGCACGCGGCCTGCGCAGGCCAGCGCCTTGCTCACCTGCACGATCAGGTTTGCCAGTTTGACCAGCTCCACAAGGATCTGGTTCATGTAGTTCACCAGCGCGATCACGTCGCCGGAAGCCATGCCACCCACATTGATCTCAATGCTGCCCACATATAGCAGTGCCACAATGGCAATGTTGATGAACACATAGGTCAGCGGGTTCATCAGGGCAGAGATATGGCCTACATGGAGCTGCATCTTGGTCAGCAGGTCGTTGGCATTCTCAAAGCGCTCTACCTCGCTCTTTTCCTTATCAAAAGCGCGCACCACGCGCACGCCGGTCAGGTTTTCGCGGGTCAGGCCCAGCACCCGGTCAAGGCGATTCTGTACCGTCTTGTACAGGGGCCGGGTAGCAGCCATGATGCCGAACACCACCACGCTCAGCAGCGGGATGGTCACTACAAAGATCAGCGCTGCACGGGAATTCACCGTAAAGGCCATGACCATGGCACCGATCACCACGAACGGGCTGCGCAGGAACAGGCGTAAAAACAGGTTCAGGCCGCTCTGCACCTGATTCACGTCGCTGGTCATACGGGTGATCAGGGTGCTGGTGCCGAGGGTGTCCATCTCGGTAAAGCTCAGGGTCTGGATGTGCTCAAACAGGGCGTGGCGCAGAGCTGTGGAATAGCCCACGGCCGCCTTTGCGGAAAAATACTGTGCCGTCAGGCTGCAGGCAAGGCCGATCATGGCCAGCAGCAGCAAAATGCCGCACCGCACAAGAATATAGTGGAAGTCGTGGGCGGCAATGCCGATGTTCACGATATCCGCCATGACCAGCGGCACGAACAGGTCGAACGTGGCTTCCAGCATCTTGAAAAGGGGCGCAAGCACGCTCTCGCGCTTGTAGTCCTTCAGATAGCCTAGCATCTTGTTCAAGGCGATACTCCTTCTTTCTTGCATTATAAGGTTTATGAAATCCTACTTATTATAGCGTACAAAAACTTAAAAAGCCATAGAAAATGTTTTTATTGCAAAAGTGTGCTGAAAACCGCCGGGCAAAATGCCGAAAACGGTTGAAACCAGGGTGGGGGTATGCTACAATGATTTTAAATATTGCACAAAAGGGGAAACAGAAATGCTGATAAGTTTGGTCGTCCCGTGCTACAATGAGGAAGAATCACTTCCCATTTTTTATAAAGAGGCCAGCAAGATCGCACAGCAGATGGGAATATCCCACAGAGCAGATTTTGAGTTCATCTTTGTGGATGACGGTTCAAAAGACCGCACACTGCAGATCGCGCGGGAATTGCACCGGAAAGATGCCCGTGTGCGGTACATCTCCTTCAGCCGGAACTTTGGCAAGGAAGCAGGCATTTATGCCGGATTAAAAGCGGCAAAGGGCGATTATGTAGCAACGATGGATGCGGATCTGCAGGACCCGCCCTCGCTGCTGCCGGAAATGCTGGAACTGCTGCTCTCCGGCGAATATGACTGCGCGGCCACCCGCCGCACGACACGCGAGGGTGAACCGCCCGTTCGCAGCTGGTTTGCCAAAAAGTTTTATCAGATCATCAATAAGCTCTCGGATACAGAGATCGTGGATGGAGCAAGAGACTTCCGCCTGATGAGCCGCAAAATGACTGATGCCGTGCTGAGCATGGCGGAATATAACCGCTTCAGCAAGGGCATTTTCAGCTGGGTCGGCTTTAAAACAAAGTGGATCGACTACAAAAACGTAGAGCGTGTGGCGGGCACAACAAAGTGGAACTTCTGGGGTCTGCTCAAATATTCGATCGAAGGCATTGTGGGCTTTTCCACAGCTCCGCTGCTGATGGCGGCGGGCCTTGGCCTTGCCTTTTGCGTATTGGCGTTTGTAGGCATCATGATCGTGGTGGTGCGTGCACTGATGTTCGGCGACCCTACTTCCGGCTGGCCGAGCCTTGTCTGCATTATCCTTTTGTGCAGTGGTGTGCAGCTGCTGTGTACGGGAATTGCGGGCGAGTACCTTGCCAAAACGTATCTTGAAACAAAGCACAGACCGATCTATATTGCTGCTGAGACCGAAGAAGATCTGGACGCGGAATAAGGCGTTTCAGTAAAAATGTATTTTTAGCGGGGTGCCAGAAGAAGCTGATCTGGCACCCCGCTTTTTTTGAGCAGGGAAAAATGGATACATACAGATAGGCGTTGTACCCAAAGCCATTTCCTGCTATACTAAAAATTGACTAGAAACTGGAAGAATGGTGAGCAGATGGCAAAAAGACAAGACGGCGGCATCCGGCTGCGCCCGGTGGGCACCCGCAAGCATCGGCAGAACGCTCCGGCCTACAGCCCGGCGGGCACCGGCTGCCCGGCCTTTGAGCAGGCAGTGGAAAATTTATATAAAGGCCAGAACGAAGAAAGCTTCTGGACGCTGATGGGCGCTTTGAACTATGCACTGGAAATGGAGACCCATGTTCTGGTGCCGCTGCGCACGGCACTGACGGTGCACAACACGCCTGCACCGTGGACGGAGCATCCGGTGCCCACGGCAAAGGCTAAGGACCTGCAGCTGTGGACCCTGCGCAACGAGAAGGGCCGCACATGGCTGCCTATGTTCACCTCTGCAGCTGCGGCCTGCGCCGACCGCAGCACTTCTGCCCGGCCAATGGCAGATTACACCCTGCAGGATGCCATGGAGCTGGCCCTTTCCACTGAGGGGATCGACGGCGTGGTGCTGGACCCGTGGAGCCACTCGGCTACGCTGGACGGCGCTCTGCTCAACGGTTTGCTGCACGCGGGCCATACGCCGGAAGACCCCGGTGATGAGAAAGCGGATGCCGGAAAGGAAGCCGCCCGCAAGGGCAACTGGGCGCAGGCTGTGGAATGCTTTGAAAAAGCAGCCGAGCTTGGCAGCGCCATGGGACTTGCCCTGCTGGCAGACTGTATTTATAAGGGCCGCGGCACCCGCACGAACCGTGCCGAGGCCCGCCGCATGTGGAAGGAAGCAGCAGACGGCGGCGAGATCTTATCCAACATTGCACTGGGCGATGACTGCGCTGCCCGGGGCGACAATGGCCGGGCACTTTTGTATTACCGCCGTGCCCGCACCAACGCAGCCCATATGCCGGATATCGAGTACACTCCACAGGTGTGCCTGCGTGTGGCCCAGACCGAAACGCGCTACACCAGCCGCAAAAAGGCGCTGGCACTGGCCGCAGAAGCAAGGCAGGGCTTTTCCATCAAGGCCCGTGAGCACGAGCCGGACGCAGAGCAGTGGCTGGCCGAAGCCGACCAGCTCATCCGGGAGCTGACCAGCGAACTGCCTGCCCGAGCCACAGCTTACGACATGGAATCTTTACAATTGGACTAAAAAATCGTCATATCGGGACGGTAAGATATACTCGGAAATGATTTGAAGAGCTGCGCCCAAGATGCACAGCACCGGAGAGGAAACAGACAGTATGAGCAAAGTAATCGGCATCGATCTCGGCACGACCAATTCCTGTGTGGCAGTGGTGGAGGGCGGCAAGCCCGTGGTCATCACCAATGCGGAGGGTGAGCGCACCACCCCCAGCGTTGTGGCCTTCACGAAGGACGGTGAACGTCTGGTGGGCGGTGCGGCCAAGCGACAGATCGCCACAAATTCCGGGCGCACCATCTCCAGCATCAAGCGCCATATGGGCAGTGACTACCGGGTGCACATCGACGGCAAAGACCTGACCCCGCAGGAGATCAGCGCCATGATCTTGGCCAAGATCCGCCGCGATGCCGAGAGCTATCTGGGCGAGCCGGTGACCGAAGCGGTCATCACGGTGCCCGCCTACTTCGACGACAGCCAGCGCAAGGCTACGCAGGATGCAGGCCGCATTGCAGGCCTGAACGTGCTGCGCATCATCAACGAGCCTACTGCTGCCGCTGTGGCCTATGGTTTGGATAACGAAGCGGCGCAGAAGATCCTCGTCTACGACCTCGGCGGCGGCACCTTTGATGTGTCCATCATCGAGATCGAGGACGGGACCTTTACGGTGCTTGCCACCGGCGGCGACACCCATCTGGGCGGCGACGACTTCGATCAGCGCATCGTGGAATATGCCGTGGCCGAGTTCAAAAAATCGGATCGCATCGACCTCTCCCGCGACCCGGCAGCTATGGGCCGGCTGAAAGAGGAAGCCGAAAAGGCAAAGAAGGAGCTTTCTGCCGCGCCGTCGGCACAGCTGAACCTGCCCTTTATCGCAGTGGGCAAGGACGGCCCTCACCACTTGGATATCTCGCTTTCCCGCCCGCAGTTCGAAATGATGACCGGCGACCTGCTGGCCCGCACAGTGGCTCCCGTGCAGAATGCCCTACGGGATGCAGGCATTTCTGCCAGCCAGCTGGGCAAGGTGCTGCTGGTGGGCGGCAGCACCCGGATGCCTGCGGTGGAGCGTCAGGTGAAGGAGCTGCTGGGCTGCGAACCCAGCCACAGCCTGAACCCGGACGAGTGCGTTGCCATGGGCGCTGCCGTACAGGGCGGTCTGCTGCAGGGCGGCGGCAAGCTGGCCGGTGCCACCGGCGCAGCCGCGCAGGGCCTTGTGCTGATGGATGTGACCCCGCTGACCCTCTCCATTGAGACGCTGGGCGGCGTGGCCACCCCGCTGATCACCCGCAACAGCATGATCCCCACCCGCAAGAGCCAGATCTTCACCACCGCACGGCCCATGCAGACCAGTGTGGAGATCAACGTGCTGCAGGGCGAGCGCCACTTTGCCCGTGACAACAAGAGTCTGGGCAAATTCAAGCTCACTGGCATCCGGGCAAGCTTCTCCTCCAAACCGCAGATCGAAGTTACCTTCGATATCGACGTGAACGGCGTGGTGAAGGTATCTGCCAAAGACCTTGGCACCGGCCGGGAGCAGAACATCACCATCACCGGCAGCACCAACCTTTCGGAAAATGAGATCCAGCGCGCCATGGCAGACGCTGCCGCCTACGAGGCCGAGGACAGCCGCCGCAAGGAGCGGCTGGACCTGCACAATCAGGCCGAGGTGCTGGCCTACAAGGTGGACGAGGCTCTTTCCAAATGCAAAAAGGAGCTGGACAAGGACGAGAAGAACCGCATCAAAACCGACCTCGCCAACCTCCGCCGCTGCCTGCGCAAGGATAAGCCCGAAAAGATGAATGAAAACGAGGAAGCCAATCTCCGTCAGGCCAAGACCCAGCTGGAAGAAAGCGCAAACCATCTGATGGTGCTGTATACCAGTGAGCAGGGAACAGATGGTACGAATAATGCGCTGTAAAAGCTGCAATAAAATAGAGTGATGAGAACTGTGCTCTGTGGATAATAGAAACCACAGAGCACGTTTTTTTGCAGAAATAGTTGCAGGAGATAGGCTGAAATTGTATAATACAACTGTATGGTTTTGGCTAAATTCGGGAATGATGCCTTGTTTGGGAGGAAGACATGGAAAAAACTGCGGAAAAGCTAAAGGTAAATGAGAGCCTGTTAAAAACAGTACTGTGCAGTGCTACTTTTTGGGGATTGTTGGCGCATGGCATGGTTCTGTTCAACAAATACTCATTCCATGATGATGCACGGTATTTCAACGATGTGGGTGTTACTTACAAATCTGGACGGTGGATGCTGGGCATTCTTGGAAGTCTGAGTGCAAATTTGCTGGGAAGTAAAAACTACAGTCTGCCAGTGGTAAATGGTACGATTACGATTTTGTGCATTGCAGCAATCGTATATCTGCTGGCAGATAGTTTGAGGATCCAGTCAAAGCCTCTTGTTATTCTGCTGTGCGGAAGTATGGTGACATTTCCGTCAGTGACGGGAACATTCAGTTACATGTTTACTGCACCATACTATTACGCTGCGTCCCTACTGGGAGTGGTTGGAGCATGGATTTTTCACCAGAAAAAGAATTTTGTCGCTCTATTACTCTGCACGGTTTTGATGGCTTGTTCTGTTGGTGTGTATCAGGCAAATATCCCGGTCTTCATCTGTACATTGCTGCTTTATATGATGGAAGATGTCCGGCAGTCTGATATGAGCTGGAAAGCGTTTTGGAAAATGGCTCTGTGTAATGCAACTGTGTGCATTGGGTTTATTGCGGAATATTTTCTGGTCAATCAATATTTTCTGAATCAGTTTGGCGTTGTTTTGACGGATTACAAAGGTATCAATCATTTTGGAAGAACAAACCTGAGCAATTATATTTATCGGATGCTGTGCGGCTATGGATCTTTCTTTTATCCAAGCACTGCTGTGGAAGACTTCAGCGCAAGATATATCTATACTTTGTTGATTGTTGTTACTGCGATCATTGCCATATTTGTGCTCCGGAAAATGTATATTCTTAAGACTCCAAAAGGATCTCAAACCCTATTGATCCTAATCGCATATCCTATTGCAGCATGCTTTGTATACCTGATGGTAGAGCCTTGGGATGTTCATGCCGTAATGACTTTTGGACAGGCGTTTGCCTTTGCTTTGGTTGTATGGCTTATTGATAAATATCCCGAAGATAGAACAAAAGTAGAAGGTGCCCTATGTAAAGCCGCTGTTGCCCTATTAGGAGTACTTGTGACTCTAAATATTCGTTACAGCAATATCCTCTACCTAAAAGCAGACGTGATGCAGACACAAATGATCAGTTATTACACAACTTTGATCACGCGAATTGAAAGTGTTGAAGGTTATACTGAAGATGCGCAGATTGTTTATATCGGGGAGTATGACAAGCACGATAAAAATTTTGTTGGAGTCAGCGAGTATTTCGATGATTTGGATCTGCCCACATATAAAGGGGAACTTATTTTCAATGATTACGCATGGAAGGAAACCATGGAGCTTTGGTGTGGTTTTGCGCCGGAATTAGGAGATGCCGCAGAGTTTGAGGGCAATGCAGAGGTGGCATCTATGCCTTGCTACCCGGAACAGGGCTCGATCCGGTGTATCGATGGGAAAATCGTTGTCAAATTTGCAGATGAGCAGTAAACGCTGCAGAAAAGCAGGAAGGTCAAATGAAAAAATTATCTTTGGTCATTTCAGTTTATAACGAAGAAGCCGTTCTGGAAAAATTCTATAATGCCTTTTGCAACATAGAGCAAGATTTGAAATATGGGGGGGATGAACTGATTTTTGTAAATGATGGTAGTACCGATGCCAGTATGAATATTCTGGAAGTGATTGCGCAGCAGAACAAGAATGTCCGTGTAATCAGTTTTTCGCGAAATTTTGGCCACGAGGCTGCCATGATTGCAGGCATCGATCATGCTGCGGGGGATGTGATCATTTGCATGGATGCCGACCTGCAGCACCCTCTGGAATGCATCGCCCCCATCATGGCGAAATTTGAGGAAGGCTATGAGGTTATCAGCATGGTCCGAACCTCCAACAAATCGGCAGGTGCCATCAAAAACTTTACATCCAGAGCATTCTACCGGGTGATCAACGCCTTGTCTGATCAAGTAAAGCTGGAGGAAAATGCATCGGATTTCTTTGCCATCAGTAGCCGTGTGGCAGATGTTCTGCGTACAAATTACCGTGAAAAGACTCGTTTTCTGCGTGGATATGTACAAAGCGTTGGCTTCCGGAAAACAACGCTGGAATACACTGCTGCGGAAAGAGCTGGCGGGGCCAGCCACTATACGCTGAAAAAACTGATGAATTTTGCAATCAGCACCATCGTCGGTTTTTCTGATTTTCCACTGAAACTCGGCCTCTATGCCGGTGCTGTAAGTTTTCTTGCTGCTGTGCTTTTTGCTATAAGCGCACTGTGCAGCTTCCGCGAGTATAAGGTGATTCTTGCGGCATTCAATGTTTTATTTGCTGTTCTCTTTTTGCTGGTCGGAATTATGGGTGAATATTTTTCCGTTGCATTCGCAGAGCTGAAAAACCGTCCGATCTATATTGTGGAAAAGGAAATCAATTCCGGGCGCTGCGTATGATACAAACAATAAAGCAACTTTATTTTCGTTATAAGGAATTGATCAACTATGTGATCATAGGTGGTCTGACTACGGTAGTGAGTCTGGTGAGTTACTATTTTTTCACTACAGTCTTTCTGAACCCGCAAGACCTATTTCAACTGATGGCTGCCAATACGTTCTCATGGATCTGCGCAGTTTCTTTTGCTTATATCACAAACCGAAAGTTCGTTTTTGAAAGTAAAAGCACTGATAAATTGCGCGAAATGCTGAAATTTTTCAGTGCGAGGATTTCCACTCTCCTTATCGAAATGGCCTGCATGACATTGCTGGTAAATATTCTGCACTGGAATGACCGGATCTCTAAGTTTGCGGTACAGTTCATCGTCATGGCTCTGAATTACATTTTCAGCAAGCTGTTTGTGTTCCGCATCAAAGAATAATACAGAGTAAAAGGGGCTGCTGCACATGCAACAGCCCCTTTTACTCTGTAGAAAAAGCCTTACAGCATCTTGGAAAGGAATGCTTTCAGTCTGGGATGCTTTGGGTTGGTGAACAGTTCCTGCGGCGGCTCGTCCTCCTGGATCTTGCCGTCGTCGATGAAGATGACGCGGTTGGACACCTCGCGGGCGAAGCCCATTTCGTGGGTGACCACCAGCATGGTGATGCCGGTGTGGGCCAACTCCTTCATCAGTTCCAGAACCTCGCCCACCATTTCGGGGTCGAGGGCGCTGGTGGGCTCGTCGAACAGGATCACGTCCGGGTCCATGGCAAGGGCACGGGCAATGGCAATACGCTGCTGCTGGCCGCCGGAAAGGCTCTTGGGGTAGGCATCGGCCTTGTCGGCCAGGCCCACGCGGGCCAGCAGTTCGTCTGCCTTGGCGGAGATGGCTTCCTTATCCTTCAGCTTCAGCAGGGTGGGGGCCAGCTCCAGATTTTTCTTCACAGTCAGGTGCGGGAACAGGTTGAAGTGCTGGAACACCATGCCCATCTTCTGGCGCACAGCGTCGATGTGGGCTTCGTCCACCTCGGTGCCCTCAAATTTGATGCTGCCGGAGGAGGGAATCTCCAGCCGGTTCAGGCAGCGCAGAAAGGTAGATTTGCCGCAGCCGGAGGGGCCGATCAGGCAGACCACATCGCCGCGGTAAATATCGATATCGATGCCCTTCAGCACGTCCAGGGTGGGGGTGGGCTGCTTTGCGCCCGGCTTCTTTTCGCCGCCGTAGGTTTTTGTCAGGCCGCGGACTTCCAGAATTTTATCGGTCACTTTGAGCCAGCCTCCTCTCAAACTTTGCCAGCAGACGGGTGAACAGCATGACCAGCACAAGGTAGATCAGCGCAACGCCCAGCAGCGGGAACATGGCCTCGTAGGTGCGGTTCATGATGCCCTGCGCGGCATACAGCAGCTCCTTGCCGCCGATGGTGGTGATCAGGGAAGTATCCTTCAGCAGGATGATGAACTCGTTGCCCAGAGCAGGCAGCACCGCACGGATGGCCTGCGGGATGATGATGACCACCATGGTAGTCATGTAGTTCAAACCAAGGCTGCGGCCGGCCTCCATCTGGCCGGGGTCAACGGCCATCAGACCGCCGCGGATGATCTCCGAAACATAGGCACCGGAGTTGATGCCCAGTGCCAGCGCACCTACCATGGTAAAGTTGCGGCTGTTGGCAAAAATGACCATGCTCATGATGAGCAGCTGCACCATCATAGGCGTGCCGCGGATGATGGTGGTGTAAATTTCGCAGATGATGTTGAAGAAGCCCAACACCGGGTTCTTGTGGCCGGGGCGCTGCTGGTCGTGTGCTACACGCACCAGAGCTACCACGCTGCCCAGCACGATGCCCAGTGCCAGTGCCAGTGCAGTGACCAGCAGGGTAGTGCCCACGCCCTTGATGTACTGCGTCCAGCGGTCATTCAGGATGAAGGCCTGATAAAATTTGAAGAAGAACTCCTGCCCGAAGCTGAGCTTGGTGCCGCTGTTGAGCAGCTCTTTGAGCAGTTCGTATTGAGCAGCCATTCGCATCCTCACTTTCCTGTTTTGTTAGAATTTTGTAACCTTATTTTTCCAAAAAAGGGGAGGTGCCCCAGTTGGGGGGCTGCCTCCCCGTGGTTCCGTTATCAGCCAGCTGATTATTCAGCGGTGATGTACTTGTCCACGATGGCCTGCAGGGTGCCGTCAGCCTTCAGCTCTTCCAGAGTGGCGTTGACGGCATCTTCCAGAGAAGAACCCTTTGCCATACCAATGGCGTAATCTTCCTCGGCGTAGCTGGTATCCAGAATGACCAGACCGGGATTGGCAGCAACGAACTCCTTGGCGGGAGCGTTGTCGATGACAACTGCATCCACCTGACCATTGTTCAGAGCCTGCACAGCGGTCAGACCGTCGTCGTAAGCCACAACATTGTCGTCGCCGAAGTCATCGGAGCAGTAGATGTAGCCGGTGGTACCGCGCTGGGTGCCGATCTTCTTGCCGGCCAGATCGTCAGGGGAAGCAATGTCGGAGCCTTCGGGCACGATGATGGACTGGATGCCGGTAGCGTAGCTGTCGGAGAAGTCCATCACAGCCTTGCGCTCGTCGGTGACGGTAACGCCGGCCATAACGATGTCGGCCTTACCCTGCTGCACGCTCAGCAGAGCGGCGTCAAAGTCCATATCATCGATCTGCAGCTCCAGACCCAGCTTGTCAGCGATGGCCTGAGCAGTCTCGATGTCGATGCCTTCAAACTCGCCCGCATCGGTGGTCATCTCGTACGGAGGGAAGGCTGCGTTGGTGGCCATGGTCAGCTTGCCGGCCTCAACGGTGGTCAGCTCGCCAGCGGCAGCGCTGGTGGAAGCAGCTTCAGAAGAAGCAGCAGAGCTTGCCACGGAGGAAGCGGTGCTTGCGGAAGAACCACCGCAGGCAGTCAGAGCCAGAGCGGCAACGGACAGACCGGCAGCTGCCAGAAAGCTGCGACGAGAGATCTTTTTCATATTCAAACACTCCTCAAATGTACTGTATGTTTTTGCGGTACGCCGGAACGATGCGATTCATCGAACATCTGGCGAACGAATTTAGTATAGATTGTACAAATTGAAAAGTCAATACTTGTGCAAAAAATCTCATCAATTGAAACCGAATTGAAAACAATTATACAGAAAATGTGTCAAAGAAATGTATATATACAAATTATAGATATTTTGCGATCTCTTCTTTGCTCCGCTTTGGCACGCAGTAATCCCGGTTCTCGTCCAGATAATACTTTACGCCGGTCTCAGCCGTCAGCGGCACAATGTGTGCCTTGTGGGTGGGGTAGCCGAACGCCACCATGAATGCCAGCTTCTGCGGTTCTTCAATTCCCAGCAGTTCGGTGAGGGCAGGCTTGTTGATCGCGCCCATGATGCAGCTGCCCACGCCTTTGTCCCATGCGGCAAGGGTCATGTTGGCAAGGGCGATGCCGGTATCGGTGGCAAGGTCGCCCGGGATGGAAGTGTCCTGCACCACGGCCACATACAGGGTGGGCAGCTCGTCGGCTTTGGGCGTGCCCTGCTCCGGCGGCAGATAGGCAGCCCACTTGACCAGCGGCTGCACCTTTGCCACCGCCTCGGGCTTGTTCACCACCACCAGACGCACAGCCTGACGGTTGGCTCCGCAGGAGGACAGGCGGACGGCCTCGACGATATCATCCACCACATCCTGCGGAACAGCTTTCTGTGCAAAGCGGCGGTAGGTGCGGCGGCTGACAAGAGTATCCATAACAGACATAAAGAGCACCTCCTTTATATAAGTGTTGTCAAAAGTATAGCAGATGCGGCAGAGTCTTGCAACGCTCCGGCGCAAAAAAGCTTGCACGTTGGGCAGTGATCTTGCCTTTTGCGACAGGCTGCAATTGCATCCGACAAATGATATATGGTAAAATATGGTAGAAGAAAGGAGGCGGCGCAATGGTATTGGCGGCAGGCATCGTGGGTTTTATTCTGGGGGTCAATTTGGGTTTTTTGTTTGCCGGGCTGATGCGGGCGGCAAGAGGGGAACATGAGCAGACAGAAGATGAAAACAAGACATGTTGAGAATGAATGAAAATAACGGAGAACAAAAAGGGCCGCTGTACGGGATGCTGTGCAGCGGCCCTTTTTGCCGGGCTTGACGGAACTTACGATTTTCTCTTGGTCGCTCCTGTTTTTCTGCATCCGGCGGAAAAAGATGCCAAAAACCACTTGACAAACTGTTACGGGGGGGGGTATTATATAGGAAAAGCAGGCTCCACAAAAAAGTGATCGGGGCATGCAAAAAGATTGTGAGGTTGATTCTTATGTCTAACATTTCTCGTCGTAAGTTCCTCAAGGGTGCAGGTGTGGCTGCTCTGGCTGTGGCTGCTGCCGGTGTGCTGGCTGGCTGCTCTGGCAACGATGTCCCCTCGGTTCCCGGTGTGACCACTCGTCCTGTTACGGTTATCTTTATGAAGGATGAAGGCGATGGTAAGACCAACGTTGTGGGTGAGACTGCCAAGATTGATGTTCTGAAGACCGAGAACTCTGTGAAGGTTGCTGACATCGATAAGAAGCTGCTTCCCGAAGGTTACCATCTGGAGAACGAGAACGCTGTTGTTGAAGTCCGCAAGGATGACAGCAAGGGTGAGTACATCATCGTCTTCGTGACTGATGTGACCATGACTCCGACCAAGAAGACCATCGATGTCAAACTGCTGGAGCTGCCGAACAACTTCATTGAGGCTAAGGCTGAGGTTGCAGTCGATGCAACTGGCGTCAGCGCTGCTGATATTCAGCTGCCGGACGGCTACAAGCTGAGCGCCGACTACGGCACGGAGGAAGAGCTGTTGAAGGTTCGTCCCTTCGGGACTATCTTCATTGTGACCAAGATCTGATTTCCTGGCACAGAAGTTTTTTGAAAAAACTCAAATAGCACCAACAGGGTGGCGGCCAACAAGGCCTCCGCCCTATTGGTGTTGTTTTTTGTTAAAATTTTACTTGACAAAATATTACAGGGGGGGGGTATTATATAAGAAAAGCAGGCTCCACAAAAAAATGATCGGGGCGTGCAGAAAAGATTGTGAGGTTGATTCTTATGTCTAACATTTCTCGTCGTAAGTTCCTCAAGGGTGCAGGTGTGGCTGCTCTGGCTGTTGCTGCTGCCGGTGTGCTGACTGGCTGCTCTGGCAACGATGCCCCCGCGGTTCCCGGTGTGACCAAGAAAGTTACGGTCATCTTTATGTGCAACGGCGCAACCGCTGGCAAGGATGGCTCTGTTGTTGTGGATGAGGACGCCAAGACTGTTCTGGTCTCCCAGATTAAGGCTGAGCAGATTCCGCAGGGCTATACTGTGGAGAGCACCGGTGAGCTGAAGATTCAGGAAATCGGCGGCAAGGAGTGCGTGCTTGTCACCCTGAAGAAGATTGCTACCACTAAGCCTGTTACGGTTGCATTCTACGATACCGTCAACAAGGCTATGTTGAGCACCACCATGACGATTAACGTTGCATCGGATGCTGAGTTTGTTTACAAGACCGATCTGAAGGAATCTCTGCCCGGCTACGAGATTATCGACAACGGCAAGAACCAGATCAGCGAAAATAACCGCGTTGTGATGTCTGTTAAGCCTATCGCGCCGGAAGAATCAATGGAAGTTACTGTTACTTACTATATGAAGGGCTCTAATGAGGTCATTACCAAGTCAACTGTTACTGTTCCCAAGAGCAAGAAGGTTTTGTCCAAGGCTGAGCTGCCCGCAGCAACGGTTGAGAGCAACGGCTATCTGTTTGATGTTGTTGCTATCAATAATGGCCCGTTCGGCATCAATGATCTGGGCGGTGGCAAGGGCGAAGTTGCTGTTACTGCAACGATCAAGATGCACAAATAATTTGAGCTGGCTTTTACAGCTCAAAAACTAAGTTCACAAAAAAGGCGGCAGTCATATTGAACTGCCGCCTTTTTACACTTATAGTCAGTTTCGCCGCTTTTTTGGGATGGGAACGCTGAGCACCAGCGTGATGCCGATGGCCAGCGCAACGGCTACCTTAAAGGTGCTGATGCCGTTGGAAAGGGCCAGCGCATTGTTGCCCTGTATAAAATAGTAGGCGGTGTAGTAGATGCCCGCGCCGGGCACCAGCGGGAAAATGCCGGACAGCAGGAACACCGTCACCGGCATTTTAAGGGTGATGGCGAACACCCGGGTGAGCAGGGTAAGGGGGATCACCGCCAGCAGGGAGGCTGCGGCACTGTCTGCCCCCAGCATCACGGCCAGCTCGTAGACGAACCAGCCCACGGCACCCACCAGCCCGCAGAAGGGCAGGCTTTTGCGCGGACAGCCGAACAGAACGGCAAAACTCAGGGTGCCTGCGCCGGCAATAAAGAACTGCGCGGCCAGCTCCCCAATTTGTGTACTGGTCAACATCATGCCACGACCACCCCCGTAAAGAATGTATAAAGGCTCAGCACAAGGCCGGTGCCAATGGCAATGCTGGCTGCAATGAGCAGCGCATCGATCATGCGGATGGTGCCGGAGAGGTAATCTCCGTGCACAAAGTCGCGGATGCCCATGGTAAAGGCGATGCCGGGGGTCAGGATCATCAGCGAACCGATAATAGAATGACTGGCCGGTGTGCCCAGCATTCGGCAGGCCAGAATGCACACCAGCGTGATAAGCGCAGCACAGCTGATCTTGCAAAAGCCGCCGGGCAGCTCGTGCTGCTCACACAGCAGCAAATAGCCGCTGGCAAGAAAGCCTGCCAGTGCCGCCGCCAGTGCACTGCGCAGTGTGCCGCCGAAGATCAGCGCAAAGCAGAATGCACCGCACATGCCGCTGACCAGCTGCACCCAGTCCTTGGGGAAGGGGATGCGCCGCGCCAGCACCAGACGGCTCTCAGCTTCGTCCAGCGACATGCTGCCCCCTGCGATCTCGCGGGAGAGGGCGTTCACTGCCGCCACCCGGCCCAGATGAGTGGTGCGGGTAGGCACATTGCGCACCTCGCTGATCTCGGCGGTGCCCGCACTGGCAAAGATGCCGTTGGTCAGTACGTAAACATGGAACTCCCGCAGGTGGAATGACCGGGCCATGATCTCCATGGTCTGCTCCACCCGGAACACCTCGGCACCGTTTTCCAGCAATGTCTGGCCCGCCGCCATGATAAAATCCATGATGCGGCGGCGCAGTTCTTCATCCGGGAAAACCTCGCGGCTGTTCATTGCCGCACCTCCTTTATAAATAATGCTGTCTTATTCTACCATGTCCGCGGCTGGCGCACAAGATAAAAAAACGCAATTTCCTACTAAAAAACTTCGTTGTAGGTGTTGACAAATCCGGTCGATTGGATTATTATAAATGCAATATCACAAAAATGGCTGTGAAGAGAAGAGTAGGCCTTCGCATTGATCCTTACCAGAAAGCCC
>ENA-UEQB01000076-UEQB01000076.1-human-gut-metagenome-genome-assembly--contig:-NODE-76-length-82461-cov-15.227338_pt1 | contig 82461 bp, 67 predicted proteins | sample MGYA00242901_ERZ507918 | MGnify/ENA primary metagenome ERZ507918 (study PRJEB26167, sample SAMN06115405) | human gut metagenome | host: Homo sapiens | place: China:Sichuan | collected 2016-04-06... | reverse complement strand
TTGGAGTAATGGTTATGTTTCTTATTTGGAATTCTATTGTATGGGTGTCCCTTGCCTGTTCCCGGCTAGAAACCTTGTTTGGCTCACAGTCAGTCCTGAAGAAGCGCTTGCTTCCGGGGAAGGTGCTTGCTAGGGGGACGCGGGGGTAACCGGAAGGTCATGGCGGTATATCGGGCAAAGGGCTTCGGGATGGGTTGTCAAGGTTCTGTGTTCTGTGGAACGCAGACAGTATACCTGACAAACCCCATGCTTTGGCCTATGTCCGAAACGATGGAAAACCCGCAAAAACCCCTGTCTTTCCACGCTTATGGAAATGTGGTATGATAGGGTTGAAACTGGTTATGGAGGCTGGAAAATGTACGTTCAACTGACAATGGCCGAGCGTCTGAAGGACCTTCGTGTGATCGATAAGAAGCTGACGCTGGAACAGCTGGCGGAGCAGACCGGCTTATCGAAGTCTGCACTTGGCAAATATGAGAGCGAGGATTGCGGCGACATCAATCACTACGCCATTCAGAAGCTGGCAAAGTTCTATGGCGTATCCACCGATTATCTCCTGGGCTTGACAGAACAAAAAAATCACTCAGATGTGGACGTGGCGTCCCTGCATCTGAGTGATGAAGTATTGGAGCTGCTGCGCAGCGGGAAGATCAATAACCGCTTGCTCTGTGAAATGATGACGCACCCCAGATTCCGCCAGCTGATGGCAGACATCGAGATCGTCGTAGATCGCATCGCGGATATGCGAATTCAGGATATGAACACGGTACTGGAAGCGGCGCGCCAGAAGGTCATGAAGGAATATGCGCCTGATGAGATGGATGTTTATATGCGCACGCTTGAGGTGGCGCAAATCAATGAGACGGATTACTTTTCGCATATCATTCATGAGGATATGGATGATGCAAAGAAAGCCGAGTTTTGAGACGGCATGCATCCTCAATGAACAGATAGAGCCTGCAACCTTGCATATCAGGGATAAACAGTAGGAATCTCGCTATCATAGTCTCCTGATATTTCTTAACAAAACCAAACCGCCAGTCTCTAAATTGATTCTTCAGACAATATCCAAACACCGTACAACCCAACTCCAAAGTGCTGGGATATACTTGGTGCATCCCCAATGAAAGGGGAAAAAGGAGGTTGTACGATGAAAAAAGTGTTTTGTGTGTCTCTGCTTGCTTTGATGCTGGTGTGCCTGCTTTGTGCATCTGCGCTGGCGCAGACGACCGGCATCGCCATGGACGGCAAGGTGTACACGTTCACGGGTGGCGAGGGAACCTATCAGGCCGATGGAAAGACGTTCATCATCGGCGCGGATGCCGTCATCGTTCAGGAGCCGGGGTTCCCGGACCGTACGCTGGAGCTTGCTCGGACGCAAGACACAGCAATCTTGCTGGATGGACGGGATGGGCATCCTGCCGCTGCCGGGCAGGAAACGGACGATTCCACAGTCATCTGCGAAGGTACAGCAGCATACGAGGCTGCGGAGGCCATTGCGGTGTATACGCAATACTCCTATTCGTATCCAGAGAATGATGAAGCCTGGGCCAGGCACTTTGAGCCGTATGCGGAATACGGATTAAGCTGCGACCCGGAAAGCCGGACGCTCATGTATCAGGGGCAGCGGGTGCGCTCCTTCACGGACGCCTACTCGGTGAGCGGCGGCGTGTGCACGATCATCGAATTTACGGACGAGCAGGGAACCATCGACCTGCGAACCGAGCGCGACCAGACCCGGCTGATTCGCCATGCGGACGGCTCGCTCAGCCCGGAAGGCCTGCTCACAGGAATCCGTGCGCTGACCGGGGAGGAATCCGCCGCGCGAAGCCAAGGCGGGAGCACATTCCAAACGACCGCCACCTCAGAGGGCGAAATGACTGCTGCCGAAAAGCAGGTCTTCTTCGCGCCCTACGCGGCATTTGGCCTGTGCTACGATGCGGCGAGCGATGAGATGGTCTTTCAGGGACAGCGTGTGCGCCGGTTTCTGGACATTCGCCAGAGCAATGGCGAACCGCTTGACAGCGGACGCTTCCATGGCAGCATGACGAGCATAGTCTGCTGCGATGACGATCAGGGAGAGGTTGATATTGAGGTCATTCGGGATTATACCAAACCGGACGCAAACGGCGATGGCGCTTTGATCGGCATGATGGCAGAAAGAGTGCGATAAATGCGAAACCTGCGAAGGGGCAAAGGCTCTTTCGCAGGTTTATGAATATTTCGGAAAATTCAGAAGAAATCCAAAAAGGTATGCTATACTGTCCTGTATAAGGAGGCACAGGACATGTATCGTATTCTCATTGTTGAAGATGATTTTGATATTTCGGAGCTGCTTCAATCTTGGCTGACCGAAGCCGGGTATCAGACCGCTGAGGCGGAGGATGGACTGAAAGCGCTGGAGGTTTTTGAAAGCGGGCAATTTGACTTAGTGCTGCTCGACCTGATGCTGCCGAGGCTCGACGGCTTTGGCGTATGCGAATGGATTCGCAAAAGATCGGATGTCCCCATCGTGATGCTGACCGCGCTGGACGGCGAGGACGAGCAGCTACGCGGCTACGATCTGCGGATTGACGATTACGTCACCAAGCCGTTCTCCATGCCCGTGCTGCTGCGCAAAATCGGCGCCATTCTCCGGCGATGCCGAGGCGAGGATCGCCCGGGCGCAAATTTGCTGCGCTACCGCGACCTGACGCTCGATCTGGACGCCTATACCGCCATGCGCGGCGACCGGATGCTGGAGCTGACCAACCGCGAGTTCGAATGTCTGCGGGAGCTGCTGCAAAATCAGGGGCGCGTGATGACCTACCAGATGCTTGTCAGCCGCATCTGGAATTATGACTATCTGGGCGACGATCGCGTGATTTACAGCCATATCAAGAATCTGCGCCGCAAACTGGGTGCGGATTACATCCGGACGGTCAGAGGGGTGGGCTATCGTGTGGACAAGGATTAAGCACAGCCTGACGCTTCGCATCTTTCTGATGACCTGCGGCCTGATGATCGCCGTCTGCGCTGCCACCTATGGCGCGATTGCGTATCTGACGCCGCTCACCTATACGAGCATTTTGCAGGAGGAGCTCGACCAAAAGACCGAAGCGCTCCTGACCGTGCTGTCCGGGCGGGAGCCGTCCGCGTGCGACGAGCTGCTTTCCACCTTTTACAGGGAGACGGGCGCAGCGCTCCGCCTGTCAGACGAATACGGGCGAACTCTGTACGATACAATTTCGTCTGAGGCTTATCTCGTGGAAGACACCGCCGGGCGTGCGGCGATCACCACGGAAGACAGTGAAACGCTTGAACAGGATGCGGTTATGCAGGCCACGGAAACCGGAAATGCGATTGGTACGGCGGAAAATGCAATCGTTGAGAACATCATCAATCAGGTCACCGTCACCGATGCGTACATATCCGCCGATGAAGCAAGAACTTTTTTCTTCCAGGATGGAACGATGGGGTATTTGCTGGTTGTCGGCGGAAAAAGGGCTGTCAATCGAGCGTCGGAGGCCATGAAAAAGACGCTGCCGTTTCTCGCGCTGCTGATCCTTGGTGTCTCGCTGCTGACCTCGTTCTTCTACGCCAGATGGATTACCCGGCCCATTGTGGACATCAGCCATATCGCCGCAAGCATCGCCGCGCTTAATTTCAGCTCCCGCTGGGCACAGCATCGCACGGATGAAATCGGAGCTCTGGGCGACAGCCTGAACACGCTTTCCGACAACCTTTCCGACGCGCTGACGGAGCTGAAAACCGCCAATGAACGCCTGCAGCAGGATATGGAGCGCGAACGGGACATGGAGCGTCAGCGCTCCGCGTTCTTTTCAGCGGCTTCGCACGAGCTGAAAACACCGGTGACGATCCTCAAGGGGCAGCTGAGCGGTATGCTGGCGCAAATCGGCGTATACCGGGACCGGGACAAGTACCTGGCACGGGCGCTTCAGGTGACCGGCAGGATGGAAAGCCTCATCAAGGAAATTCTGATCATCAGCCGAATCGAAGCCGGAAGCTTTGGCCTCAAAACGGATACGGTCAATCTGAGCGAGCTAATCGAGCGGCAGCTGGAGCTGGATGAAGAGCTGCTTGCGCAAAAGGCGCTGCACATTGAAAAGCACATGGCTTCGGACGTGACAATCCGGGGGAACCAGGATCTCCTGACCAACGCGCTGGATAATGTTCTGATGAACGCCATCCTCTACTCCCCGCAGGGTGCTAGCATCCGCATTTTGCTGGATGCGCATACGATGACGATTGAAAACACGGGTGTCTCCATCCCGGAAGAAGCTCTGCCTCAGCTCTTCACGCCGTTTTACCGCGTGGAGCAGTCCCGCAACCGTCAGTCTGGCGGGAGCGGACTGGGGCTGTATCTGGTCAGGCTGATTCTCGAGCTGCACAATGCCTCCTGTGACATGAGGAATTCGGAAGAGGGCGTCGTGTTTTCGGCGCGGTTTACTTGATTTCCGACAGGAATTGTATGAACTGCATGGCCGCTGCTTTCCAATAATTAGTGCGAAGAATGTGTGGTTGCCTTTACAATGTGTTCATAAAGCTCTTTTTGCAGCCTATTGGCGTGATCAAAGCCAATAGGCTGCGGTCTTGTCCAGATACTGCTTCCGTTCCTTCCAGTCCGGCATCAGCATCGTGAGGAAGGCATAAAACTGCCTGGAGTGGTTGGGGTGAACCAGATGGCAAAGCTCGTGCATGACGACATATTCAATGCAGTGCCTTGGTGCTTCGAGGAGACGCTTGTTCAGTGTGATGATTCCCTTCTTCGCCAGACAGGAGCCCCAGCGCGTTTCCATGTCCCGGATTCTCAGAGAAGGCTTCTGCACGCCGTATTTTTGAAACGACGGATACAGCGCATCCATCACGTCGCCAAATACCGTTCTGCACTGCTGATCCAGGAATCTGCTGACGATACGCCGCTTCTTTTCTGTATCAGAGAGATCCCGAACGCCCAAATGAATATAGATGCCGTCCGCTGAAATGGAATCCTTTGCGGCCTGTGTGACCCGCAGGCGCAGGCCTCGCCCCAGAATGTTGAATGTTTCGCCGCTGACATACTGCTTCGGTTGAGGTCTGTATTGGGCCATCTCATGGAAGTGGTTAAGGGCCTTCAGAATATACGGGACCTTGCCGGCGACAAAGGCGTCGATTTCCCCGCAGAGGACGCCCGGATCTGCTGAAACCCACACGCTGCCATCCTTCCGCACCCGCAGATTGAGGTTTTTGACCTGCTTTCTTTCAAGACTGTATAGGATTTCGCGCCCATCGGCGGTTATGGTTCGTTGGCAGGTGATGTCCATCGCTCAGAACCTCCGCAGGGCAACAGTCTTGACATTGTCGATGATCTTGTCGATGAGATCGAACGAGAGCTTCAGACCATGCTCCTTTTCGTATTTGTAGAACAGATCGTCGATGTCCTGTGAAATGCGGTCGTGGATGGTCTTGTTGTTCGTCCAGTCCACCTGACTGTGGGAGGCGACGATTTTTGTGATCTCCTCGGAAACCTCTGCAACGAAATCGGGTGTAATCCGTTCGTCCTCCACCTCGTCAAAGAGTGCGGTCAGCACACCGAAAAAGGCCTGTGCGTGAACATTATTCTTGATGCGCTCCGGATAGCTGACGGTGCTCCTGCCGGCGTGGTAATCCCCCATGATGGTGCGCATCTTGGCAAGGTATTCGGCTTCGGAGATGACCTTTTCCTTGTAGAGCGCAAGGGCGTCCCTGATCCGCTTGGAGAAGCTGTCATAATAGGCGGGATTCTCGTCGCGCTTCTCGCTGATGCTTCGGGTCATCCGGCTGGCTATCGCATCAGCTTTTGACCGCAGCGAGCCCAGCTCCTCAAGCTCCTTTTCAAAGTCGTCCTTGTTCAGAATGTCGATGGGGCTTGTGATCTTCTTCAGCCCGGCGACAGACAGGTGCGTGTCGAGCAGATTCTGCATCAGCGGTTCATACTCTGCGTTGTCGATGGCGTCGCAGTACTGGAGCTTGACGCTGCGGCGAACCTTTGAAAAGAAGATGAACGTGTCCTGATACTTCTGCCGTTCCTCCTTGCTCAGCGCGTTGTATGCCTGCTCCGCATTCAGCACCAAATGCAGCGCCCGGCCGAAGGCACAGAGCAGAGTATAGAAATCCTGACGCATCTTGTCATCGGCGAGGAACACCTCGACGGCTTCCGCATCGCTGATGCTGCCCACCGGGGCAAAGAGCTCTACCAGCTGCGTATAGGCGCTGCGGAGATTCCCGATGGCAGACATCACATCGACCACGACGCCCTTCAGATCGCCGCCGTCGAAGTTCTCCAGACCAGCGCCACTGTACATGTCCATGGCGGTGTCGAGCTTTTCAATCAGGCCGCGGTAATCGACTATCAGGCCGTAGTCCTTGCCCTCGTGCAGACGGTTTGTCCTCGCGATGGCCTGCAAAAGGCCGTGCTCCTTGAGCTCCTTGTCGATGTAGAGCACCTGACACAGCGGCGCGTCGAAGCCGGTGAGCAGCTTGCTGCACACGATCAGAATGTCGATTTCGCCATCGCAGAACCTGTTCTTGATGGCCTCCTCGTAGCGGTCGGCATCCCCGTACTGCTGCATCATCTTGTTCCAGAAGGAGACGACTAGATCGTCCGCACCCTCGTCGACGTCATCGACGCCTTCGCGCATGTCGGGCGGCGAGATAACGACGGCGCAGTTCAGGTCGCCGAACTGCTCAAAGCATTCCAGATAGCGGATCGCGTCACGCTTGTAGTTGGTCGCGAGCATGGCCTTGAAGCCGGTTTCCTTATAGCCCTCAATGAAGTGCTCGCTGATGTCCAGCGCGATGCGCTTGATGCGCGCGTCGGTGGAGGTTAGGCGACGAATGCTGCTCCACTTTTTGCGCAGATCCTCCCGCTGCGCCTCCGTCAGGCGGCGGGTGGTTTGCTTAAACCAGAGGTCGATATTTTCTTCGTCCACCTTTTGCTCGACAAAGCGCCCTTCATAGATCAGGGGGACAATCGCGCCATCCTCCACGCCGTCCCGGATGGTGTACTTGTGAATCAGCCTGCCGAACCGGGCCATGGTGTTCTTTTCGCTTTTCATCAGCGGCGTGCCGGTGAAGCCGATGTAGCAGGCGTTGGGGAATACGCTGCGCATCCGGGTCGCCATGAGGCCGTAGTTGGAGCGGTGGCTTTCGTCCACGAGCACGAAGATGTCGCGGGAGGGGTTTTTGACCTCCTGCCGCTCGACGGTGTTGAACTTGTTGATGATGCTGGTGATGACGTCCGCTCTGGCGCTGTTCACCAATTCCACCAGATGGCGTCCGCTCGTCGCTCTGGCAGGGGTCAGTCGGGTATGGGCGAAGGTGGCGGCAATCTGCGCGTCCAGCTCCTTGCGGTCCGTGACGATGACCACGCGGGGATGGCAGCCCTTCAGTTCCATCAGGATATACTTCGCCAGCATGACCATGGTCAGGCTCTTGCCGCTGCCCTGCGTATGCCAAATGACGCCGCTCTGGCGGTTGCCGTGCTCGTCGCTTTCGGCGATGGTCTTCATGATTTCCCGGACGGCGAAGAACTGCTGATAGCGGCAGACCTTCTTCACGTTGGCGTCGAAGAGAATGAAATAGCGAATCAGCTCGAACACGCGCTCGCGGCTGAACAGCGAGACGGTGTTTCTGTCCTGTTCAGTGGGCATTCGATCCGGGACGAGCGCTTTCAGCCGGGTTTGCAGCCATTCGTCATCCTGCTCCTTCCAGACGCTCCAGAATTTTTTGGGTGTGCCGGCTGTCGCGTATTTGACGGCGTTCTTGTTGGTCGCCACGACGAGCTGCGCAAATTTGAAGAGCTGCGGGATATACGCCGCCTGCTGGTTGCGGATCATCTGCCCGACAGCTTCATCCACGGGAATATGCGGAGCCTTGCACTCGATGACGGCAAAGGGGATGCCGTTGATGAACAGCACGATATCCGGGCGTGCGTTGTGCTGCCTGTCCCGGCTGTCCACGGCGAATTCCTCCGTGACGTGGAACACATTGTTCTGCGGATTGTCCCAGTCGATATATCGGAGGTTAAAGCTGAGCATTTTGCCGTCGCCGACGGTCTCCGGATAGCTTTTGCCCAGCAGCAGCGCGTCGTAAATCTTTTCGCTGGTGCGCACGAGGCCGTCCGTCAGCGGTTCGTCCAGATCCTCCATGGCGCGCTCGATGTTGGCGGCGGAGAACTCGTTTTCCGCGCCCGCATAGACATAGCGGTTGAGCCTGCGGAGCTGACCGCGCAGGATGTCCCGGAGCAGCACATGATACCGGCTGCCGCGCTGCTTGTCGCAATCCGCCGGGGAAATGTAGGTGTAGCCCATGGCCTCAAACAGCGCAAGGGCGGGGCGCTGGCTTGCGTTGATTTCCAGATAGGCGTCTTTGTCCATGGAGAGACCTCCTTTCGCAAAGGGCTTATATGCAGGAATAGCGGGGCAGGGGGCTGCCTCGCTTAACTCAAATGCAGGAATGAAAAGTACAGTAATATCGTTTTAGCAATCTCTTCGGGTGTATGGCCTGCGTCGATGATATTTTTCAGGTCTTGCTTGACCTGATCGGAGTAATTCGGGCTGTTGTCAACGATGAGTTTCAGCGCTTCCTTGGTGAGGTGCTCCTGCATGTTTTCCTGATTCATCATCATACCCTCTCAATCCCCGTCAGCAGAAGCTGCATCAGGGCTTTTTTCTGGTTTTTCATTTCTTCCAGCTTACGCTGATGAAGGGTGATAAGGTTGTCGAGCTGCTTGAAAAAACCGCCAATTTGCTCTTGCTCTAAAAGGCTCGGCAGATATATTTCCATTGATTCAACATCTCCGGCATTGTAGGACGGTAACGCTCCAACTTGAACCAAGGAAGTCAAATCAACTGTTCCAAAGAGAGCCTTTGCAAAGTCTGCGTCCCACTTCGTTGAGCTGAGAGAATACGCCATTGTGTTGTTGTCCAAAAGGAACGGAAAACGGCATAAACGCTTGCGATTTAGCATCACAGCAGCTCCAACCTTTGCAAAGAAAATAGCTGGCAATTCTGTAATAGGCGACCACCTGTGAACAGCGATCTGCTCTGCTGTAACGTAGTTATTAGCAACAGTCATTTCACTCTCATTGCCGTCTAAGTTCATATCGGAAACTTTGAAGAACGGTATACCGGTTACCCCTCCTTGTTCGGCGTCGGGAAATCCTACTCCAGAGCGAGCTTTACCAATATCACCGAGCTTCCGCTGTTCCCAATCGTCCGTAAATCCGGGGAATCTCTTTTCAGGAACCTTTTGCCCTTTCCGCGGGAACATCTTTTCCAGACAGCCCTTTTTGAACCTTTTCAGTTCCTCGATTTTGCGCCCTTGCAGTTCGATGGTCTTGTCCTGCGTGGAGAGGATTTCGGCAATCTTCTTCTGCTCTTTGAGCAGAGGCATTGCAAGCTTTCTTTTCATCCAGTCTTGCGTTTTGAACAATAGTTTTTCGATATGAACGCCATCACTCATCAGATAGAAGAGTCTCTTATAGTGTGGCAACTGCATCATCAGGTTGAACATCTGAATATTTGTGCCATCTTGCGGAAGAAAAACATTATATTCATTGGATACGACAGCGCCATCTAGCTCGGGGGGAACGATGCCGCAGGCTCCGTGCGCGATTTGTCTCTTTGAGATGATGAAATCCCCGGTCTTAACGATGAAGTAGTTCTTGACCAGTACGTTTTTGCCAAGAAAACTGCCGCGCGAATCAACACCACCAAATCCGCGGCGAACAGTAACCAACTGGTATTCTTCTTCATCTTGTAGAACGATGGTGCGTTCTGCGAGTTTAAGCCATTGCCCAATCTTTTTCGATGCCCAGTCACGAGGGTATATGCCATCTTTATCTTTGACGTACCCCTCCGGCACAATCCCTTGCCGGATTTGTTCGATTCGTTTTTTAACTTCGGGTGTCATAACATCACCTGCTTAAACTCGAGAGGGGTCAATTGTATACCCTTGCCTGCTCAATTCTCGAATTAAGCTCAGAGAAACATCATCCACTTTGTTCTGGAAGGGAATGTAGAGGAGACCCTGAATATCAGATGGACGCTCAAAGTCGGGAGCCTCCTTCAAGAGAATAGCGACGCGTTCTCTGCCAAGCTTTGCAAGAAACATGCCCAGTTCCAGAACGACGTTTTGCCGAACTCTGGATTTCAAAGCGGATTCGGTTTTTGCTTTGCCTTCGTCATCCGGTGTCGCTAATACAATTGCATATCCTACATCTTTGGAATACTCTTCAAGCTTTTCTATGATCGTTTGACCGGCAGAAGCTTGTTGGTCGAGGATGATCGGCGTTAAATCCCATCTTCTCAGCAACGCTTCGAGCTGAAGCTTTGCGGTTTCATCGTGACCATATACAACAAAAATCTTCCGATTTGTTGACATTGCTGTACCTTCAATAATGGCCTTGACTTCATCTTGCGCTTTTCCCTGAATTGAATATCTGCCGGTATTATAACAGTTTACCATTCCGCCGTTGCTCAAGGAAATGCATTTCCCGCATTGAATCTCTTTGACGCTTACAATAGATACCGAAGCGCACTTCTCAAACTTCATCTTAATCTCTTCAAAAGTCATTTTCATATCCTCCTTACAGTTCGATTTTTTTCGCTCATTACACTATTTACGCTTGCATTACCGCAAGTACATATTTACTCTTTCACCCTTTAAGGCGCTTCTTTTGCTCACTCTCAATCTGCTTGATACTCTTTTCCGGCGTCGGAAGGTCTTCCGGCATGGTGCCGCCCAGCTCGGCGATGGTCTGTCTGACCTTCCTGCCAACCTCGTAGTGGGTTTGATTGGCCTTTTCCTTGCCTCGAATATTCTCGCGGCGCAGCTTTTCGTCTGTCTGCGTAGCGCGGAACAGGTTAGCAGCCAGCTCGGTGCTGCCCATGTGGTCGAGGATTTTCTCGTTCTTCTTCAGGCCCTTGCGCTCGTGGATTTCCTTGACGCCAAGCCCTCCGTACAGCCCCTGATATCCTTTGTTCTGGAAAATGGCGAAATCCCGTTCTGCCTCGACACCAGCCATCTGTGCGGATTCAATCTCATTGCTCATAATCCCAGCTCCTCCAGATACTTCGCCATCTGCGCCTGCACCTGCGTCAGTTCCGCATCAATGCTGGCGATATTCCGCTTCACCTCGTCGATGTCCACCAACTCCTCCTCCTCAAAGGTATCCACATACCGGGGGATGTTCAGGTTGTAGTCGTTCTCGCGGATTTCAGCGCGGGAGGCGCGGTAGCTGTACTTGTCCACCTTTGCCTCGCGCGCCTCGTAGGTGCTGACGATGCGGGCAATATCGCTGTCCCGCAGGAGGTTCTGGTTCTTGCCCTTTTCGTAATTGCCCTCGCCGGAGGCGTCGATGAACAAGACGTCGTCGCGGGTGCGGCCCTTTTTGAACACCAGAATGCAGGCGGGGATACCCGTGCCGTAGAACAGGTTCGCGGGCAGGCCGATGACCGCGTCCAGCAGGTTCATTTCAATCAGCTGCCTGCGAATCTTTCCTTCGCTGGCGCCGCGGAAGAGCACACCGTGGGGCAGGACGACGGCCATGCGCCCGTTCTCCGCATCCAGACTGTTAAGCATGTGGAGCACGAAGGCATAGTCGCCCTTGGAGGAGGGCGGAACGCCCCAGTCGAACCGATGGTGTTCGTCCAGAGAGGCAGTCATTTTCTCCGGCTTCTTTCCTTTTTCATCCGGACCGGCCTTCGAGAGGAAGCCGCTGTCCCATTTGTCCAGACTGAAGGGGGGATTGGCGACCACCACCTGGAACTTCATGAGCTTGTCGTCCTCGAGGTTCTGCGGATTGGAGAGCGTGTCGCCCTGCCAGATGCGGGCGTCATCCACGCCGTGGAGGAACATGTTCATCGTGCAGAGCGCCCAGGTCTGGGCGTTCAGCTCCTGACCATAGACGGCAACCTTGCCGCTGGGCACCTTTTTGTAGGCCTTGAGCAGCAGGCCACCGCTTCCGCAGGTGGGGTCGTAAATGCGGTCGTTTTCCTGCGGCTTGACGAGCGAGGCCACCAGCTCGGATACCTGGCTTGGCGTGAAGAACTCGCCGCCTTTTTTGCCTGCGTCGGAGGCAAAGTTGGCGATCATGTACTCATAGGCGTCTCCGATGATGTCTGCGGAGCCGAGCTGACCGGGACGAAGATCGAGGTCGTGGAAGTCTTCCAGCAGGTTGCGGAGTGTCGCGTTCTTTTCCTTGACGTCGCCGAAGTCAACCTGGGAGTTGAAGTCGATGGCGCGAAACACGTTGCGCAGCTTTCCGCTGTTGTGATCCTCGATGTGGGAAAGGGCGACGTTGATCTTCTGGCCGATCTCTGTATCCGTGCGGTTTTCGTACAGATAATCGAAGGTGGATTCCCTGTCGAGGGAGAACCGCTCCCGGCTCATGGCGCGCTCGACGCGCCGTTCGTCACCGTCGTACTGCTCCATGTACAGGGCGCGTCTTTCGAGGGTGACGTCGCTCAGGTATTTCACAAACAGCATAGACAGGATGTAGTCCTTGTAGCGGGAACTGTCAATCTTGCCCCGGAAGCTGTCGCAGGCCTTCCAGAGAACGCGTTCGATATCGTTGCGGGTCGTCATGGTGCATACCTCATTTCATGATCGAATGTACATTGCGGATCAGCAGATCGTAGTAGCGCTCCTTCTCTGCCGACAACTGGCGAAGCAGCGCCGTCTCCTTTTTCGCCAGCAGATGCAGTTCGGCGATTTTCTGCTGCTGGAGGATGGACAGCGGGGGAATTTCAAATTCGGAAAAGAATCTGGCGTTGATGGCGCCCAGCATGTTGCTGCTGGTGTTTTCATAAATGGCTTTCCTGATCTTCGGCGTGTTGATCAGCCAGACCAGATATCCGGGCAGGAGCCTGCTTCGATCAACACGGATGATGACGAAGTTTGATGAAACCACCATACCGACGGATGCCTCATTGATGAGAACAGCGGTGTACGGCGAGGTCAGGCGGATGATGACGTCGCCGATCTGTGTCAGGTACTCCGGTGATAACTGCTCCGCAGCGTCAAAACCATCCAGCTGTTCCATGTCGATGTATCCGTTTGGGTGGATGGCGCGAAAGCTCAGTAGGGGATACCGCATCTTGACGGGGGCGCCTTTGCACGCCTGTTTTCTGGATAAAACCAGCCCGCTTCGGACGGTTGCCAGTTCGCCTAACTTCATGGGTTCACCTCGACTTTGTCATGAGCAATAAATGACTGGTAAGGGTCTTCGAAATGCTTTTGCACTGACGACAGTATAACATGGAATCTTCATTCTGTCAACAGGAAATATTGTCACGGCGGAAAAATGACACGGAACGACGTCCTATCAATCCATCGGATTCGTTCTGGCTCAGATTTACATCGGTTCAATTTATTAAACCGGATCGAGCGGGTAGTATTCCCAGCCGATCCGGTTTGAAATCTTTACGCAATCATCCCAAAGAACCTCAGTGCATCTTCAATCGCCTTTTCCTTATCCGGCGGGCAGATTAGCATCTTTGCGCTCTCGGATTTCGCCTTGTTGTAGCACTCGCGCTCAATGATCCCATGCTTCCGCTTCACCTGTGCGATGTACAGTGGTGTAACGTTCAGACCGGTCTGCTCCTTGACGCGCGCCTGAATCTCGCCATAGGTCGCCTTGCTTTCGGCCTTGGTGATGGCCAACTCGTCCGCGTCGATGCCGACCTTGACGATATCATCCGGCTTCTGTTGGACTAATGACATAACCGTCTCCACCCCGCTCGTCCAGCAGAACATATCAACGCTCTGCACCTTCTGCACCCTGTACCCCTTCTCCACAAACAGCGCCGCGTCGCGCGCCTGCGTCGCGACGTTGCAGCTCACATACACCACGCGCTTCGGGGCGGCTTGCGCAATCGCGTCAATCACGGCGGGTTCAACGCCCTTGCGCGGCGGGTCGATCACAATCACGTCCGGGCGCAAGCCCTCCGCCACCAGCTTCGGCAGCAGCACCTCCGCCGCGCCGCAGCGGAAATTCACGTTCCCGATGCCGTTGCGGACGGCGTTCTCCTTCGCGTTCTCAATCGCCTGCGGAACAATCTCGATGCCCAGCGCCTCGCGGCAATGGCGCGCCATCATCAGCGTAATCGTGCCCGCGCCGCAATACACGTCGCACAGGCGCTCGTCGCCCGTCAGCTCGGCAAAATCCAGCGCCGTCTGGTACAACACTTCCGTCTGCGCCGGATTGACCTGAAAAAACGCCGCCGGGCTGATTTCAAAGCGCAGGCCGCACAACTCGTCCGTCAGCGTGTCACAGCCGTAGAGGGTGCGGAAGTGCCGACCCATGATGACATTCGTGCGCTCGCGGTTTTCATTCAGAATGACGCTGACCGCGCCCGCCGCCTTCAGGGATGCAACCAGCTCCCCCTCGTGCGGAATCTCGCCGCCGTTGATGACCAGCACCGCCATTGCTTCGCCCTTTCGGTTGACGCGGACGACAATGTGCCGCACCAGCCCCGTGTGCGTCTCCTCAACGTACGGTTCGACGCGGAAGCGCTTCATCCACCCCAGCACGCGGCGGCAGATTTCGTCCGCCGGCGGCATGGCGTTCGGGCATTGCGCAATCGGGATAATATCGTGGCTGCGCGGCGCGAAAAAGCCCGCCACGGGTTTCTCCACCGTTCCGCCGACAGGCAGCGCCGTCTTATTGCGATAGTGCGATGGGTCTGCCATGCCCAGCACCGGCGGCACGTCGATGTCGATATGCCCGATGCGGCGGAAGCAGTCCTGCACCTGCTGGCGTTTCGCTTCCAGCGTCGTTTCGTAGGTCATATGACGCCCCGTGCAGCCGCCGCAGCGGGGGTATGCCGCGCAATCCGGCGTTTTCCGGGCGGGTGACGCCGTCAGCGGCTTTCCCTCCATACGCCCGAACGCGAATCGGGGCTGTACCTTGACGATGCGCACCCTCGCCGTCTCGCCGGGCAGCATCCCCGGCACAAAAACGGCCATGCCGTCGGCGCGGCACACGCCTTCCAAGTCCGCCCCAAGGCCATCCGCCGTCAAGGTCAGCAAATCGTTCTTCTTCATCCGCTTCGTCCCCTTCCTGTGTTGGCTTCCATTATAACAGGGTCGCCTGATTTTGACAAGAAGGCGCAGGGATTTCGCGCCTGCGGGCGCGACAAGGGGGCTTTCCGATCGCCCCCTTGACCCCTTCGGGTTCGCCACTCAAGTTACTTTTGGGTGTGCGTTTCTTGATTTTTCCGTTCCCCGGATAAACACGCGGACACAGCATGAAGTTGTCACCAATTGAATCGCGCAGAAGGGTCAAGGGAGGGAACTTCGTCCCGTTTCATTTTCCCTCCGTCAAAGAAAATTTTTCTGAACCACTTGCAATCGCGCGAATTGTGATGTATAATCAATAACTGGCACATCCTTGCGCTGCACAGGATGCAGCGCCAAAAGTCCAAGAGGAGGTGAAAATGATGAATAGGTATGAACTGACCTACATCATCGATACTGCACTAGAGGAAACCGCTCGCAAGGAACTGATTGAGAAGGTTTCTGCTCTGATTGCTGCTAACGGTGGTGAAGTGGAGAAGGTTGATGAGGAACCGTGGGGCAAGGGCGCAAAGCGTCTGGCCTACCCCATCAACTATAAGACCGAAGGCTGGTACGTGCTGGTGACCTTCAAGGCGCCCGCTGACCTGCCCCGTGAGCTTGAACGCAATCTGGAGATTTACGACGACGTGCTCCGCTATCTGGTTGTGAAGCTGGAAGTCAAGCGCAGCAACGTGAAGCCCCGCGCGCCCAAGGCTGCTCCCGCTGTGGAAGCGCCCGTGGAAGCCGCTGAAACCGTCGAAGCTCCCGCTGATGCCGAGTAATCGGATTTCAGCAATGACCTGTTAAAGAGGATAAGCAGATGAACAAGCTGACGATCATTGGTAACTTGGCTCGTGATCCTGAACTTCGTACTGTGCGCGACGGCATCAGCGTCTGCGATTTCACGGTTGCAGTGAATCGCCGCGGCAGCCGTCAGAACACCGCAAACGGTCAGTCGGACGCGGATTTCTTTCGTGTAACGGCATGGCGTCAGTTGGGTGAACTGTGCGCGAAGTATCTGGCAAAGGGACGCAAGGTCTGCGTTGTCGGACCTGTGTCCGCGCGTACCTATACTGCCAATGACGGCACGACCCGCGTATCCTTGGAGGTCACGGCAGACGAAGTCGAATTCCTGTCCAGCCGCATGGATGACGGTGCTCCGGCATACAACAATGCCGCGCCGTCCGCAGCCGCTGCTCCCGCGCCTACCGCGCAGAACAATGGCTTCACGGCGGTCGAAACCGACGAACTGCCTTTCTAATCGGCTGAAAAAGTGCCGAATTGCGATTTCAAGTGAATGAAAAGGAGGTCACACTCATGTCTGAAGAACGCTCTGAGCGTCGTCCGCGTCCGCGCGGAGGTCGTCGTCCCCGTCGGAAGGTCTGCTCCTTCTGCGTGGATAAGATTGAATACATTGATTACAAGGACATCAGCCGCCTGCGCCGTTTCGTCAATGAGCGCGGCAAGATTCTGCCCCGCCGCATGAGCGGCAACTGCGCGAAGCATCAGCGTCAGTTGTCCGAGGCTATCAAGCGCGCCCGTGCCATCGCGCTTCTGCCCTACACGGTGGACTAATCGTGTCTTCAAGCCCCTGCATGTGCAAGCATGTGGGGGTTTTCCAATTGTCCGAATAGGAGGATGTCTCTCATGGAGCTGCTTTCTGCCAGCCGCGGCTTTCTCAAATGCAATTTCCACTGCCACACCACTTGCAGCGACGGTCGCCTGTCCCCCAAGGACGTCATGGCTGCCTATCGCGCGCTGGATTATGACGTTCTCGCCATCACCGACCACCGCGAGGTGACGCGTCCCGCCGCCGATGAAATTCCCGCCGGGCTGACGCTCATTCCCGGCACCGAGCTGGATTTCCTCCTGCCGACACAGGCGGTGCATCTGCTGGGTCTGGGCGTTTCGCCGGATATTGCTGATTGCTGGAATCCAAACGGCACGCCGCAGCAGGCGATTGACAGCATCCGCGCGTGTGGCGGACGCGCTGTGCTGGCGCATCCCGCCTGGTCGCTGAACACGACGGAATTGATGTGCTCCTTCCGCGGGCTGAGCGGCGTGGAAATCTTCAACAGCGTCTCCTCCGTGCCCACAAACGCCTTGCGCGGGGATTCCGCCGCCATGCTTGATCCTGTTTTCGCCAATGGACAGCTGCTCAACTGCTTCGCCAACGATGATTCGCACCGCTACGAGGGCGAATGTGGCATGAGCGCCACAATGCTCAACACCAATGACCGCAGTGTCGCAGGCATTCTGCGCGCCATTGACGAGGGGCGGTTCTATGCCACGCAAGGGCCGGAAATTCGCGAACTTTCGCTGACGGATGGCGTGCTGCATATTGCGTGCTCGCCGGCGAAGTATATTATTTTTTACAGCAACGAGGTGTGGATTCCGAATCGCACACGGTCGCTGGAAGGGCAGACCAGTGCGGATTATGTGGTTTCGCCGCGGGAGACATTTGTGCGGGTGCAGGTTGTGGCGGAGGATGGGAAATCCGCATGGACATCGCCAATTAAATTGGGATAAGGTTGGGCGCGTCCGCAGATGCTCCCCCAACTTGCTCTACCAACTACTCGCACATTGTCGTGCCAAATGGGTGCGACTGACCAGCATCGGGAGAAAATTTTCTCTCGGTGCTGGTCTTTTTGATTGCAGAGGAAATCATCTGCAATCTTCCCTCGTTCTATTCTCCGCATCCACCGCATACACTGTATCATCACCCGAAGGGGAAAGGAGAAAAAACGCATGTTGATTGATACCATTGCCCTCGTGTTGACCATCATCGGCGCGATTAACTGGCTGCTGGTCGGCGTGTTCCAGTTCGACATCGTGGCGTGGCTGTTCGGCGGGCAGGGCGCGATTCTCAGCCGCATCCTATACACCATCATCGGCGCGGCCGGCGTCTGGTGCATCACGCTGCTGTTCAAGAACAATAGAAGTACTTGACCCCGGCGGCAAAAGGCCCTACAATAGGAGGTGATGAATTTTCTCCCGAAAGGATGAAGTGCCATGAGCAATGACCTGTTTGCGGGCATCGGCGTTGTGCCGGGGACGTTCCTGCTGCCGCGCCCAGATGCGAATTGGACGGCGTGGGCGTGCGTCGCGTGCGACCAGTACACGTCCGAACCGGAGTACTGGCAACGGGTAGACACGCTGGTCGGGCATCAGCCGTCCACCTTGCGCCTGATTCTCCCTGAATGTGACCTGCCCGCGCCACCAGAGCGCATCGACGCGATTCACGCAGCCATGCGCGACGCGCTGAACGTCCTGCACCCCGGTGTGACGGACGGCTTCGTGCTGCTGGAGCGCACCACGTCCACCGGCAAGCGGCTTGGGCTTGTCTGCTGCGTCGATTTGGAGCGGTACCGCTACGACGGCGCAAAGACCCTCATTCGCCCGACCGAGGAAACCGTTGCGTCGCGCCTGCCCGCGCGTCTTGCCGTACGGAACGGCGCACCGCTGGAGTCCAGCCACGTCATGCTCCTGCTGGATGACCCGCAGCGCACCGTCATCGAGCCGCTCTACGCCCGCCGCGACCAGCTTTCCCCGCTCTACGACTTCGACCTCATGCAGCAGAGCGGCCATGCACGCGGCTGGGCGGTCACGTCCGACGCGGACAAAGCCGCCATCGCCGCCGCCCTAAATCGCCTGAAGGATGCTCTCGGCGCAGACCCGCTTCTCTTCGCCGTTGGCGACGGCAACCACTCCCTCGCCACCGCGAAAAAATACTACGAGCAGCTCAAAGCGACCCTTCCCGCCGAGGAAGCCGCCGTTCACCCTGCTCGTTACGCGATGGTTGAGCTGGTCAACATCCACGACGATGCGCTGATTTTTGAGCCTGTTCACCGCGTGCTGACGAACGTACATCCGGCGGATGTTTTGGCGGACTGGTCAGCCTACTGCGCCGCGCACGGGATGGCACTGTCTTTCGTTCCGCCGGATGCGGATGCGCAGGAACTTCGCGTCGTTTCCGCGTCGGGCGAACAAGCGGCGTTCATTGCCCACCCGGACGGCGCGCTTCCCGTCGCGACGCTCCAGCGCTATCTGGACGACTTTCTGCGCCGCCACCCCGAAGCCGCAATTGACTACATTCACGGCGACGAGGTGCTTCGCCGCCTGAGCCGCGCGGACGGCGCGATGGGCTTCCTGCTGCCTGCGCTGAACAAGGCGGATTTCTTCCCGGCGATTGAGCAGCTTGGCATCCTCCCGCGCAAGACCTTCTCGATGGGCCACGCGCACGACAAGCGCTTCTACATCGAGTGTCGAAAGATTCTTTGATTTGCAAAAAAGTTATCCACAATCCCTGCACACCATGAGGACAACCAAAAGCCCCTCGACGGATTTTGCTTCGTCAAGGGGCTTCGTTTATGTTTTGGGGAAACGTTGCACGCCCAGCCTTCTCCTTTGGGAACGTTGGCTGAGCGTAGCGAAATTGGATGAGATGGGTGCTGCAACGGGGAAACCCAGTAACATGGTTATGCACTGCGAAGCGCGAAAATCCCCTGCTTCCGCATGTTTATCCCTGTTGACCTTAGGCTTACCCTTCCCCCAATTTTTCCTTCAATTCCGCAAGGTGCCCTGCTTCCTCCCGCACAATCTCCAAAAACGCTGCCCGCGCCTCTCCCTCACACTTCTCCGCGAATTTCGTATATGTCTCCACCGCATTCGCTTCGCTCTCTATCGCATACCGATACAGTCCCGTCAGCGTCGTCAGCGCATCCTCCCGCGCCATTTCCGTTACGCCGCCGCGGAACAGCACATCCGCCGCCATCGCCTGCAAAAGCACCTGCTGTTCCGCCGAATTGACGGTCTTGTCCCACATTTCGGTAAAGCGCTTCAAGTGCCGCCGTTCGTCGCTCAGAATGTCTTCAATGCCCTTGCGAACTTCCTCGTCCTTCGCCAGCAGCAGCGCACGCTCGTAAGTCCGGATAGCGCGGCGCTCCATTTCCATCGCGACGGTCAGTGCCTGTCCTTGATGCTCAATAATCACTTTTACACACCCCTTCCACAGGAAATTCCCATGTATTCCACAGCTGTTCACCGCTTTTCCACAGACTTATCCACAGTTTCCACATTTCTGGGAAGACTAACAGCCTGTTAATCCACAATATCCACAGTGTTATCCACATGCCCCGTTGATAGTTTTTTTCTGCGGAAAAGTCCGCAAAGCCAGTAAAATCAACGCTTTGCTCGTTTATACTATTTCCAGATAAGAATGCGCCAAGATGCGCCGCGAATTTTTCATTCTGGCTAACGTGAATGAAACGCAGCGTAGCAGCGCTACGCTAAGTGGAATGAGCGGACGCCAGAAGGGAAAAGGCGCAAGCAGATGGCGCAGGTGAATCTGGAAATAGTATTATACTATTTTCGGATGAAAATGCGCCAAGGTGCGCAGGTAAATCCGAGAATCGTATTACCAAAATCAAATTGGGATTCCCCTGCCTGTGGGCAAAGGAATCCCGTCTGTGCTTATTTGGCTTGGAAAACGGTATTGAGCTTTGCAACCAGCTCTTCAACGTCGTTGCCATGCACCATCGCGGCTTCTTCGAGCGTTTCCGCCGTCGAATGCGGGCAGAACAGGCAGTGCATCCCCATATCGGTGAAAATCTTCACCACCGCGTCCATCGCCGCGTCCGAGCAGGAGCGCAGCACTTCGCCTACGGTCATATTCTTGTTAATCATGCGTGGAACTTCCTTTCCCGGCGCACGATTGGGCGCGCCGCTCTTCTATGATACCCCGGAAAGGCGCATCTGTCAACCCTTTCGACAGGAAAATCACTCCATATCCACCGGCAGGTCAGAATCATTAAACGGGTTCTCGCCGTCGTATGCTTCCAGCTGCACCTTCTTGTTCCGGGCGACTGGCGCGCTGGTGACGGACTGCATGTGAACAGTCATGTTCTCCTGCTCATCAAATTCAAGCAGAATCATGTCGCCGGGTGTCGTCATGGCGATAATCTCCGTCTGCGGCGAACGGCTTCTCCGCGCGTATTCGCGGATGACCTCCGCCCGCTCCCAGAAATGCATAGGAATCATCAGCCGTGGCTTGACGACCATCGCGAAATAGTTCGGCCCCGCGTCGAACATCATGCCCAGCCGCGGATCTACCGGGAAGAACGCCACATCGACCTTTTCCCCGCGCATCGTCTCCATCACCTGCTGAAAATCGCGCTCCGCCTCTTCAATCTCGCGCGGCGTTGATTCCTCCCGCCAGTGCCAGTTGTTGAGGTCGCCCGCGTGGAAGATGCGGATGCCGTCCATCTCCACAAGGTACGACAGCCCTTCATCCGTGGAGTCGAACGCCTTCACCTTCACATGCCGCGACAGCGTGATTTCGCCCCCCACGCCCATCCGCCGCCCGTGCAGCGATGCATCCATCGTTTCCGGCAAAATGTACGTCACCGGCGCATACTGCTCCCATGTATACACAACCGGGTCGAAGTGGTCCTCGTGCCCGTGGCTGATGAACACGAACACCTCGCTGAAGTGGCTGAGCGTTTCTGGCGTAATCCGCTGCGCTGCGGGCAGCTTTTTCCCCTGCCGCCCCATCCAGTAGTCAAACACCAGCAGCGTTTCGCCGCTCGCCACCGAGAACCCGCTGTGGTAGTAGTATTTCACCGTCATCTGTTCTGTCAAGAATGAGCACCCCCGTCAACGCCCTTCGGCTTTTCACCGCGGACAAAATGAATTTTACTTGCCGCCGCCGGAGCGCTCCCACGCGCCTGCGGATTGATTTCGCTCATCCTCTTTATTATGCCACGATAAACCCTTTTTGTCAAATTTTTTGGCGTTTTGAGTGCTGAAAACCCATTATTTCTTTGATTTCGGCAAAAATTCAGCGTAATTTCCCCACTTTGCAACCACTTTTCGCACGAAAAAGCCTCCTGCTTCCCCCTAACCTCATATCTTCCAATATATCGCCTTGCGCCCCTCAAAACTGACCTGATACTTTCCCCCAAGCGCCCGCACCATCTCCTTCGCCCGTTCCACATCCGCATAATCCCGTGTCGTATCATGGCTATCACTGCCAAACGTGAAATTCTCACCGCCCAGCTCAATATACCTGCGAATCAGCGACGAATGCGCAAACGTATCCCCCGTCGTCGCGTACCCTGATGTATTCACCTCGATACACTTTCCCAGTGCAATCACATGCCGGAAAATCGCATCAAACGCATCCGGCGCATCCTCGTACACCAGCGCGCGCTCCTTCCCCGTATAGATGGAGAACTTCGCCACATACCCGATATGCGCCACGCTGTCAAAGTCCTCCCAGTCCAGTATCGACTCCGCCTTCGCCTCGGCGTATTCCCGATACGCTTGCGCACGCGTTTTGCCTGTGAAATACTTTTCCGAATCGTAGCAGTCCACGCCGTTCACCAAGTGCAGCGACAGCAGGCGGAAATCCAGCGGCAGCGTGTCCAGCAGTGCCTTCGTCTCCGCCCGACACAACGGATTGTCCCCAATCTCGATGCCGCTGCGGATGACCAGCGCCGGATACGCAGCCCGACAGTGCGCAATCTCCGCGAACCAATCCGCCCACACCGGCGGCACGTCCATCTCTTCTTCAGGATGACCGGGTTCGATATGCTCCGTCAGGGCGATTTCCTGCACGCCGCGCGCCAGCATCGTTTCGCAAAGCTCAGGCATTGTCTGCCGCCCGTCCATCGAGTGATTCGTGTGCAAATGGTAGTCCATTCGACGATGTTCCACGTGAAACATTCCTTTCTCGCCTTATTTCGCGTCTATCTCCGGCACGGCAATCGCCTTCCCCATGCGCAGCGAATACAGGTATCGCTCCTTGACCGGCTTCCCCGTGATTTCTGTCAGTGCCCGCGCATACCATGCCAGCTGCTCCGCGTACCGGTTCACGAGCGTCTGCTCGTCGTCCACGCGATCGGTCTTGTAGTCCACCAGCACCCACGCGCCGTTTTCCTCGAATGCGCAGTCAATCACGCCTTGCAGCAGCAGCGCCTGCTGACCCGTCAAGCGCAGGTTGAACGCCCACTCGCGCCGAACATTCCCGCTTTGCAGCATCCGCCGCCCAATTTTGCTCGTGAAGTACCCGCTGATAGCGCCCACGCTGATGATGTGCAGCTCCTCCTCCGTGAACAGCCCGCGCTTCTGCATCGCTTCCAGTGCCTCGCGGATGACCGTCGGGATATCGTCCGCCGTCCGCAGCGCATCCAGCGGCATCAGCGACAGCGCCCGATGCGTCAGCGTACCGCGCTCCGCCGCCGTCATCCGCTTCTCCTCCATGAAGGCCGGACGGCGCGGCAGTTCCGACAGCAGCAGCGGCGTGCCGTTCGCATCCACCGCGTGCTTCGTCTCAGCGTCCTCCTCCACATCCGAAAGCGGCAGTGCGTCTGCCTGTTTTTTCACCAGTGCGGATACTGACGTTTTCAGCGGCAGAATGTCCGTCTGCACCGTTTTTTCCGGGAAAACGCCCTCTGGCGGTGCCGTTTGCAAAAGCGAAAGCACCTTTGATGCATCCGCCTCCGTCTCCCCTACTTTATCCACAGTTTTCTGAGGCAGTTCGTCCCAATCTCGGCAATCCCATGGTGTTGAGGCCTGTGGATAATTTGTGGATTTCGTGTGTGCATCGGTGGATATCGCCTGCATCACCCATGTAATCATGCTCCCAGCCTCTCGCACACGACTGTCGCTCGGCGGCAAAGCCAACTCCCACTTCGTGCGCTCAAGATCCGCCACAGTTGCCACCAGTTCAAGATGCAGCTTCGCCCGCGTCATCGCCACATACAGCAGGCGCGCCCGTTCCGCCAGTTCGTCCAGCCGCCGCTGTTCGTCGAAAGCCTCCTGCATCAGCGTTCTTCGGCAGATGTTCAACTTCCGGTTAATGTATGGCATCGCCACGCCCAGCTTCGGGTGCAGCATCAGCTCACTGGTCTGCGTCAACAGAAGCTTGCGCTCCATGTTCATCAGGAACACCACGGGGAACTCCAGCCCCTTCGATTTGTGCATCGTCATCACGCGCACCAAATCTTCGTTTTCGGTCAGCATTTTGGCGGATATGCTGTCCCCGCCCCGCTCCTGCTCGTCCATCCGCGTGATGAACGCCGCCAGCGTGACGCCGCCTTCCGCCTCGAATGCCTGCGCCCGTTCGTACAGCATCCGCAGATTCCCCTGCCGTACTTCCCCTTTTGGGAGCGCCCCGACCGCCGCGTAGTAGCCCGAATCGGTCATCAGGTGCCAAATGAAGTCCGATAACCGCATGACTTCCGCCTGAAACCGCCATGTTTCAAGTTTTTCGCTGATTTTTCGGCACTTTTGGGCGAATTCATCCTCCCCGCCGCACGCTTTGGCAAACGCCTGATAGAACGGCACGTTCTGCCCCGTCTGCATCAGGCGAATTTGCGCCAATTCCTCGTCCGTCAGCGAGAACGGCACCATTTTCAGCACCGTCAGCAGCGGAAAATCCTGCTGCGCATTGTCCAGCAGGCTCAACAGCGCTTTCATATCCATGATTTCCGGCAGGTTAAAATAGCTCTCCGCGCCGTCGTAAAAGGTCGGAATCCCCTCTTCCGTCAGCGCATCGACAACTGTCTGCGCCAAATTCGTTGTTTGCGCAAGCAGAATCACCATGTCGCGGTACGAAATCGTCTTTCCATCCGGCATCGTCTTTCCCAAAAGCTCCTTGATGCGCCGCGCCACCACGCGCGTCTCTGTCTGCAGCACTTCCTCGTGGCCAGCCGCCTCGCTCGCACTCCCCTCCAGCGCATCCCTGATGTCCGGCCCTCGTAGCAGGTGCACCATCACGGGCGGATCGTCCTCCCGCGCACCCAGCCCGCAAATCAGCTCATCCTCCGGCTCATAGGTCAGCTCCGTCACCGCGGGGCGCATCGTCTGCCGGAACACGCGGTTCGTCGCATCCAGCACCGGGAAGCTGCTTCGGAAGTTCTGCTGGAGCACGATTTTCCGCTCCCTCGCCCCCTCGTCTTCCGAAAACGTCTGCATCCGCCCCAAAAAGAGTGTCGGGTCGGCCTTACGGAAGCGGTAAATTGACTGCTTCACGTCCCCGACCATGAACAGGCAGTTCTGTTCCCCGTGGATGGCCTGCAGAATCGCATCCTGCACCTGACTCACGTCCTGGCACTCATCCACGAAAATGTGGTCAAACTCCCCCTGCATCTGCGCCCGCACTTCCGGCTGCTCCAAAATGTCGAGCGTGTACTGCTCCATGTCCCCAAAGTCCATGCAGTTCCGGGCGTTTTTCTCCTCGCGGAAATGTTGATGCGTCCGTTTGACCAGTGCCGCCAGCCCGCGCAGCTGCGCCTGAATCGCCGGAAGTTCCCGTTCCAGCTGCGCAAAATCGGGATTCAGCAGCTCGTTCGCCCTTTCTGCGCGCTTTTTGATTGCCGTCCGCCCATCGCTGAAGCGCTTCCCCCATTCCTTTTCTTCCGCCGACAGGCCGCGTTTCGGGGACAATCGTGGCAGGGAAAAGTTCGCAACGGCCGTCCGAAGCGCCTCCCCCTCCAAACCTTGCAGTGCCGAAATCAACTGCGCGTCTGCATTCAGTGCTTCCATGCGATCCATCACTGCATTCGGCAGGTCAAATAGGCTACGAATCGCTATTAGCGCATCATCCATCGCTCCCACCTGCAATTTCGCCGCATTTTCGAGCGTTTCCACCCACGGCTGCTGCATAAGCGGCTGCGAAAGCTGTTCCACATGCTCATCCAGCCACGCAAACGGCTTCGGCAGTGCCATCAAAAAGTCGTACAGCTGCGACGTCAGCGACAAAAGTTTGTCCTGCTTCCACGCATCCGCCAGCAGAAGGAAGTTTTCATCCGTTCGCTCGTCTAACAGCTCGTCCATTGCCGTCGTGAACGCGGCTTCAAAGAGCAGTTTCTGCTGCTGTTCGTCGCACACGCGGACAAGCGGATCTACGCCCACCTGCTCGAAGTGGCTGCGAATGACGCGCTGGCAGAATGCGTGAATCGTCGAAATCTGCGTTGTTTCCAATTCATCAAGTGCCTTTACCATCGCTGGTTCGCGGCTGATAGCCTCTCGGCTGATTCGCTTCGCCAAGCGCTGGCGCATTTCCGCCGCTGCCGCCTTCGTGAACGTGACGATGAGCATCCGATTCATCGACGCGCCTTCGCGGACAAGCGAGACAATCCGCTCCACCAGCACGGCGGTTTTGCCCGACCCTGCGGCGGCACTGACGAGAATGGTGTGGTTGCGCGCACGAATCGCTTGTTCCTGCTGCTTCGTCCAATTCGGCATCATGATTCCTCCTGCGTTTTTGCTGTCTCCATTTTACCACAAAGGCGGATGTGATTCAATGTTTCACGTGAAACATTCCTTTTTGCGCTGCTTTTATTGACGTTCTTTGTATAGTGATGATAATATAATTATTTTGTTCGTGAAGTGCTTGATTTTCCTGCATTCTATCGGAATTTTGCTCACATTCTCATTCTAATTTACCTTGATGATTCATCCTTTGTCCGTCGCATCATTCGCTCCGACTCAGCGCATTATACAAAAACGGCTGACAGGCGCTTTTCTGCCCGTCAGCCGAATGTTTCACGTGGAACAATTTCATTTTTCGGATGGTTCATCGAGTTCCGGGTCATGCAGTAAGTCCGGCTTCATCACTTCATCGCCTGCTGACTCTTCCTGAACATGCCCTTCCCCGTCGCTGTCCATCCACACGCGGTAACTCCGTTTTTCTCGGCAGCCGTCGAGGTCGCTTTCGTCCGTGCAGGTGATGAATGTCTGCACCCCCTCGATTTCGCGCAGCAGCCGCGTGCGCCGCGTCATGTCGAGTTCGCTCATCACGTCGTCGAGCAGCAAAATCGGTGTCTCCCCAGTTTCTGCGCGGAACGTCTCCAGCTGTGCCAGCTTAATTGCCAACGCCGCCGTACGGATTTGCCCCTGCGACGCGAACACCTTCATGCTTCGACCCATCAGCGACAGCCCGATGTCCTCGCGGTGAATACCGCAGCCCGCACCGCCGACGCGAATGTCCTCCTGCCTGCTTTTTTTCAGCTCCGCCCGAATCGCCGGCACGGGATTGCTCGTTTCCGCCACGCACGGCTGATAGGTCATTCTGAACATTTCGTTCGGCCGTCCGCTGATTCGCTCATACTTCTCCGCCGCGATTTTCGCCAATTGCTTCACCAATTTGTCCCGCAAAGGCATGATGATGCCGCATGGTGTCGCCATTGCTTCTTCAAACGTATCCAGCAGCACCGGATCAGGCATTATCCCGCGTTTTGCCTCGCGAAGCAGCGCCGTCCGCTGCTCCAGCGCCTTTTGATACTGCTGAAGCGCGCTGAAATACGCTGTTGACAGCTGTGAAAGCATCATATCAAGCATTCTGCGGCGGATTGCAGGCCCTTCTTTGACCAGCATCAAGTCTTCCGGCGAGAAAATCACGCACTGAACATGTCCCATCAGCGCTGAAATGCGTTCTGCGCGCTTGCAGTCAATAAAAACCGTTTTTTTTCGCGCTTCTGATGGCGTTAATTTTACCGCAATTTCTGTTTTTCCGCTTTTTTTGCGCAGCGTCACGCCAGATGCCGCCATCATTGCGCCTTTCCGCACCACTTCGCGGTCTAATCCTGTGCGGTGTGAGCGTCCAAGGGCGCAATAATGAACGGCTTCCAGCAGATTTGTTTTGCCGGAGCCGTTTTGTCCGAGGAGAATATTCACGCCCGGATGAGGGGTCAATATTAGCGAATGGTAGTTGCGGAAGTCCCGCAGCCGAATGGTTTCTATCTGCATTTTCGTTATGAATCCATATCGGATTGGTCGCGAAATGGGCGCACAGCTTTTCCCCGTGCGCCCGGTTTTCTTCCAGCTTTATCCTCTTATTAGGTGAACACGCGCACCGGCAGAATCAGGTAAAGGTAATCCTCCCCTTCCTGCGGCGCAATCACACACGGGCTGACATTGCTGTTGAAGCGCATGCACAATTTTTCGTCCGTGATGTTGCGAATCACGTCGGTGATGTACTTCGCATTGAAGGCGATTTCAATCGGGTCGCCCGTCAGTTCCGTCTCCAGCTCTTCCAGCACGTCGCCCAACTCCGCGTTCGACGAGATGGCAAGCGTATCGCCCGAAAAAGACATGCGAATCAGATTATTCTTGCCTTCCCGAGCCATCAAGCTCGCACGGTCAATGGCGTTCTGCACGCCCACGCGATCCGCCAGCGCCGTCGTGCGGAAGGAAGCAGGCAAAATTTTCCGATAGTCGATGTACTCGCCCGTCAGCAGCACCGTTGAAAGCGTCGTCGTCCCGAACGATGCCGTCATGCGCGACTGATCAAATACCAGCGTGCAGTATTCATCCGTGTCGCCGAGCACCTTGCTCATTTCGTTCAGCACGCGCCCCGGAATGACTACACGCACATTTTCTTTTCCGCCGGGCAGTTCAAAGGGCATAACCGCCTTCTGAATCGCCAGCCGGAATCCGTCCAGCGCCACCAGGCGCGCTTCGGTGGGCTCAACCTCCAGCAGACATCCTGTTAAAATCTGGCGGTTATCTTCCGTTGCAATCGCGAACACAACACGGGAAATCATTTCCTTCAATTTATCCTGCGGAATGCGGACGGTTGTGCCCTCCGCCACACGCGCCATCTCCGGATAATCAGTCGGATTCATGCCCGCCAGATTCGACTTCGAGGATAAGCAGCGAATCGATGCCGCATGATTTTCACCCACACGGATGGTCACTTCCCCGCCGGGCAGCTTGCGGCTCAGTTCCGTAAACAGGCGGCCCGGCAGAACAGCTGTGCCTTCCTCCTTCACGTCCGCCGAAATCGACATTTCAATAGAAAGGTTGCCGTCAGAGCAGGTCAGTTTCACATGCTCGCCCGCGGCGGAAAGGTGCACGCCCTCTAAAATCTGTTTTGTCGGACGAGCCGACAGGGCGCGGGTAACGGTATTCAAGCCGTCCAGCAGCAGCTGAACATTGGTAGTAAATTGCATGGCGCGAAGCCCTCCCATGAGAGAATGCAGGGAATTATATTTCCGCAGTCGTAGTAGGGGATGTGGATGCTGTGGATAACCCCTTTCCTGCTTGATTTTGCAAGGGTTTGTCCACAAGGATAACGCTGTGGATATCCATCCTGCTTCTCCACAGCGCTGTGGACACGGCGGTTGCGCTCCAGTCAGGGAATCCCCTCTGACTCTGTATATTCGAGTTCCTGAAGGGGGATTCCTGCCTGTTTTCCAAGAAAATCTCGATTTTTTTCGCAATGAAGTTGCAAGAAATCCTGCAAAACGTGGAATTTCCGGCTTATCCACCGTATCCACAGGCTGCACATTCCACCGTTTGTGGATATTTCCAGCGGGTGATTACGGGAACTTTCGGCAAAAACTGCGGAGATTCCACAGCTTTTCCACAAGTTTGGCTGTGGATAATTCCATTGTCCGCTCAGCCTGCGAAAAGGACGAATAACCCGCTGGTTAATCACTTTTTTCGGACATCTGCGAAAGAAAAAACGCCATGTAACCTTTTCGCTGATACATGAAAACACTGCAGAAGTCCCTGCAAAATTTTGAAGGATGCATGGCAAGCAGGTTGCAAATTTTCCGCGCGCGTGATAAAATCAAATGGAAAAACGTCTGCGGACGAAATGGAGGAAAAGAGCCTATGAAAATTGCACTGATTAACGAGAACAGCCAGGCCGCCAAAAACGCGATGATTGAAGGTGTGCTGCGCAAGGTGGTTGAACCGATGGGCCACGAAGTGGTGAACTACGGCATGTACACGGCGGAGGACGAATGCCAGCTGACGTATGTGAAGGCGGGGCTTTTGGCGTCGCTGCTTTTGGAAACGGGTGCGGCGGATTATGTCGTAACAGGCTGCGGAACGGGCGAAGGCGCGATGCTGGCGTGCAACTCGTTCCCCGGCGTGCTGTGCGGGCATGTGGTGGATCCGTCGGACGGCTACATGTTTGCGCAGATCAACGACGGCAACTGTGTGGCACTGCCGTTCGCCAAAGACTTCGGCTGGGGGGCGGAGCTGAAATTGGAGATGATTTTCCAGCAGCTGTTTGGTTTCGGGCATGGCAATGGCTATCCGAAGGAGCGTGTTGTGCCGGAGCAGCGGAATAAGAAGATTCTGGACGGTGTGAAGAAGGTAACGTATCGTCCGCTGTTGGATATTTTGAAGGATTTGGATCAGGATTTTGTGAAGGAAACGATTTCGGGAAAGCATTTCGCGGAGTATTTCTATCGCGACAGCAAGGACGAAGCGATTAAAGCGTACTTGAAGAACCTGTAAGGGAAAAGCGCTCAAGCTGGGGCGCCAAAAAGGGGTCAAGGGGGGGACTTCGTCCCTTTTCGTCTGCCCCTTGCAGGGTCAAGGGACAGCGCCTCTGGTAGGGTTTGGGGCAACGCCCCAACCGTTCCACGGGCGACCACTCCAAAGGAACAGCCCACAAAGGTGCAGGCAGCGAAGCGTCCCTGCCAGTAACTTTGCGCATCCGCAGATGCGCCCCAAAGCTGCTTTTTGATCTGCTTCATATTGAGCGCGACCAAACTGCTGGTCTTTCAAGCAGTGCTGTGCTTTTGTTGATGCAGCAGGACTCCCCTGCTAAGGGAGCTGTGTTTTTTGTAGCAGGGGAATCGCCTCTGCGGAGGCGACAAGGGGGCAATGGAAACGGACGAAGTCCGCGATCGCCCCCTTGACCCCTTCGGCGCGGACACTCCCATGGTGCTTGACTTTTTTTGCAGCAGGGATTGACATCCATGTTACTGGTTTTTTCATGTTGCAGGGGCACGCCTGCGGACGCGCTGTGGGGCATTCCGGCTTTTGGGACGCACCAATTTCCCTGCAAACCATTTCTTTGGGAACCCTCTTTTTCCGCCCCACGCTTTTGGGGCGCGCCTCTCCCACCACCTACCATGCAAGGAGGTCATCGCATGACAGCAGCCCACTCTTCTTCCCCGACGCCGCGTTTCCCGGTTTTCCTGCACGGCGGCGACTATAACCCTGACCAGTGGCTGGATCATCCGGAGATTCTGGAACAGGACATCGAGCTGATGCATAAGGCACATGTGAACTGTGTGTCGATTGCGATTTTCGCGTGGGCGCGGCTGGAGCCGGAGGACGGCGTGTACGACTTCGCGTGGCTGGACGAAGTCATCGACCGGCTGTGGCGCGGCGGCATCCACATCATTCTGGCAACGCCGTCGGGCGCGCGTCCGGCGTGGATGGCGCAGAAGTACCCCGAAGTCCTGCGCGTGAATCAGCACTATGAGCGCTACCATTTTGGCGGACGGCACAATCACTGCCTGACCAGCCCGGTTTATCGCCGCAAGGTACGGGAGATGGACACGGCGCTGGCGCAGCGGTATGCGCATCATCCGGCGGTCATCCTCTGGCACCTGTCCAACGAGTTTTCCGGCGACTGCTACTGCCCGCTGTGTCAGGAAAAATTCCGCCAGTGGCTGAAAAAGCGCTACGGAACGCTGGAAAACCTCAATCAGGCGTGGTGGACATCGTTCTGGAGCCACCGCTACACCGACTGGTCGCAGGTGGAAGCACCCGGCGAAATGGCGGAAACCAGCACCAACGGCATGTTTATCGACTGGCGGCGCTTCTCCACCCATCAGTGCAAGACGTTCATGATGGCGGAGCGCGACGCGGTTCAGGCGGTGGATGCGACGCTGAAGTGCACGGCGAACCTGATGGAGCGTTTCTGGGATTACGACTATTTCTCCCTTGCGGAGGGCATGGACGTTGTCTCGTGGGACAGCTATCCCGCGTGGCATTCAGGGGATGATGTGGCGAAAGCAGCGGAGTTTGCCATGAACCACGACATCATGCGTTCGCTGAAAAATCAGCCGTTCCTGCTCATGGAATCGACGCCCTCGCAGGTCAACTGGAAGCCCGTCAACAAGCTCAAACGCCCCGGAATGCACCTCTTGTCCTCCTTGCAGGCAGTGGCGCATGGCAGCCAAAGCGTCTGCTACTTCCAGTGGCGCAAGGGGCGCGGCGCGGCGGAGCAGTTCCACGGCGCGGTCGTTGACCACGACGGGCGCGGCGATACCCGCGTTTTCCGCGATGTGACGCAGGTCGGTCAGGCGCTGGAGACGCTGCAGCCCCTGTACAGCAAGCCAAACGCCCCCGCGAAGGTGTGTATCCTCTTTGACTGGAGCAACTGGTGGGCGATTGACTACGCGCAGACGGGGCAGAAGGGCAACATGCGCTACTTTGACAGCGTGAATATGCACTATCGCGCGCTGTGGGAGCAGGGCATTGCGGTGGATTTCCGCGATATGCGCCCCCGCACTGATTTGAGCCAGTACCGGCTGGTCGTTGCGCCGATGCTCTTCCTGATGAAGGAGGGCTTCTCCCAAAAGCTGCGCGCGTTTGTCGAAAACGGCGGTACGCTGCTGATGACGTATTTCTCCGGCGTGGTGGATGACAGCGGGCTGGCGTATCTGGGCGGTACGCCGCATGACCTGACGGATGTGCTGGGCGTGCGCGCGACAGAACTGGATGCGCTCTACCCGCAGGATGTGCAGCACATGGTTTTCCCGGACGGGCGGCGCTATGCGGTGCATGAGCTGTGCGAACTGCCGGAAAAGCATGATGCGCAGGTGCTGGCGGAGTACGGCGAGGACTTTTATGCAGGACTTCCCTGCCTGACGAAGCACGCATTCGGCGCGGGGCAGGCGTACTATCTGGCGGCGAAGCCGGAGCAGGACGGACTGGATGCGATTTACACCGCGATTGCGGCGGAGCTTTCGCTGCCCAAGGCGATGCAGGAAAAGCTGCCGACCGGGGTGATTGCGACGGAGCGCGGCGGCGCGGCGTTTGTGCAGAATTATTCAGGCAAAACGCAGCAGGTCACGCTGGACGGCAGCTATGAGGAGATGCTGACGGGCGAGGTGCTGTCTGGCACGCAGGAGATGCCGGTGAATGGTATTTGGGTGCTGAAAAAGCAAGCCTGATGCAGTCTTGACGCAGGGATTTCGCCTCTGCGGAGGCGACAAGGGGGCAATGAAAACAGACGAATGTCTGCGGTTGCCCCCTTGACCCCTTCGGCGCGGATACTCCCATGCGGCTTGATTTTTGTTGTTGCTTTGGGAAACGAAAAGCACACCAACTAAAAAGCAACGATAACAGCCAATAAACTTAGATGGGGATGCGAAGCAGTCCAGAGGGCGAGCGCAAAGCCCTCTGTTCGCTCCCGCAGGAGCGAAATCCCTGCATAAACACGCGGACACTGCATGCAGTTGTCACCAACTCAATCGCGAAAAAGGGTCAAGGGAGGAACTCCCTTGCAGGGTGCAGGGACAGCGTCCCTGCTGGGGTCAAGGGGCAACGCCCCTTGGGTCTCCCCTCGTTCCCCCTCCACACAATCGTCACAATTGCAACGGCAGTGCAAGGAAAGTGTGAATTTGCTGTAACAAGTGGGGCGAAAAGGTTGCGCGCGGGGAAAAAGCGTGCCATAATAGAGAACGAGAAAGCCCGATGAAACGGGTGTGAAAGGAAGTTCAAGCTCATGAAATCTCCTAAGCGTTTGATGGCGCTCGCTCTTGCGGCGACGCTGATGTGCCTGCCGGGTGCGTCTCTGGCAGAGGATGCCGCGACGACGGATGCGCCGGCTGCAATCGAAGAAACGACGACGACGGTGGCGGAAGACCCGAATGAGGTGCTGGCGACGGTCAACGGCGTGGAAATCACCCGTGCGCGTTTCAACACCTTCTATCAGTCCATGCTGTCCTACTATGGGCAGTATTACGACACGACGAACGAAAGTCTGCAGGCGGCCATCCGCCAGAGCGCGCTGGAAGTGGCAGTGCAGTATGAGCTGATGAATCAGAAGCTGGTGGAGCTGGGGCTGTCACTGACGGACGAAGAAACCGCCGCCGTGGAAGCGGAAGCGCAGACCAAATGGGATGCTGCCGTGCAGAATGGCATGGAGTACATGGGCATCACCGATGATTCCACCGACGAAGAGCGCGCCAGCGCCATGGTGGAGGTTCTCTCCTCGCTGGAAGCGGAAGGCTTCACTGAGGAATCCTACAAGGCGAGCTGCGTGGAAGAAGCGGGTTACAATAAGCTGATGGACGATATCGTCAAGGATGTGACCGTCTCCGACGAGGATGTTCAGGCGGAGTTTGACTCGCTGGTGGAAGCCGACAAGGAAAAGTACGAGGGTCATGTCGATCAGTATGAGAATGACCAGTACATGAACCGCATGTACGCCGCCTATGGCTACACGGACTACATCACGCCCCAGTACTATGTGCCCAGCGGCTACCGCGGCGTCAGCCATATCCTGCTGGACGTGGATGATACCCTGATGGAAACGTACACGAACCTGCTGGCAACCTACGAAGAGCAGCAGGATCAGATTGAAGCGGGCGAAGAAGTGACCGAAGAGCTGGTGACGCTGGAGCAGGTGGAAGCGGCGAAGCAGGCGATTATCGACTCCGTGCAGCCGACGATTGACGAAATCAACCAGAAGCTGGCGGATGGCGTGTCCTTTGACGAGCTGATTCAGGAATACGGCACGGATCCGGGAATGCAGGATGCAGCAACCCGCGCAGAAGGCTACCCCGTGCATATGGACTCCACCAACTGGGATGCGGCGTTCACCGCGGGCGCGTTCACGATGGAGAAGATCGGTGACATCAGCGAGCCGGTTGTCGGCAGCTATGGCGTGCATATTCTCCAGTATGTCCGTGATGTGCCTTCCGGCGCGGTGGAGCTGGATACTGACCTGAAGGAATCCCTGCGCGCGGAGCTGCTGTCCTCCAAGCAGCAGGAAACCTTCAACGCCGCCATCACGAAGTGGATGGACGAAGCCAACATCGTCTACACCGACGCTGGCCTTGACATCATGCCTACGACGGTGGACAACGCGGAGTAACCCCAAGGGGCGTTGCCCCTTGACCTCACAAGGGAGTTCCTCCCTTGACCCTTCCGCGCGATTGAGTTGGTGACGCTATCATACTTCTTCCGCGTGTTTATTGGGGGAAACGAGGTGTGCTATGAAGAAAGGGCTGGCGCTCGTGACGGGCGTGATGCTGATGTTCTCCTGCGCAGCAGCGGAAAGCGAATTGCAAGCCGTGGTGTCTCCGGCAAACCAAACCATCGTCGCGCTGGCTTCTAAGACCTACGATGATGCGCAACTGCTGGAAATCTCCCAGTTTGACGGCTCGCTGAACGAACTTAACGCGCAATATCCTGCCGAATGCGTCCGGGAAGAGAACGGGCTTTACCGCGTCTCCTACCTCGGAAGTGAAAGCGTTGCAGCTCTGCTGTTTGACGGCGCAGGCAATCGTCTGCTGGGCAGGGTATACAGCGCACAGCTGCAAAAGGCGGATTTCGACGCCATCAGCGCCGGACAGTCGCTGGATGACGTGCTGCACATTGACCCGAACGGCGAATATCTCTTCCTCTTCGCAGGCAGAAATGACTTGCCGCGTGTATCTACCCATTACACCAAGGACGGCTACATCATTTCGGTGGAATATGATACGTCCAACACCATCATCAGCATTCGGGAATCGCTGGTTTGAATCAGCCAAAAACAAAAATTCGGCGCTCCGACAGGATTCATCCTCCTGCCAGAGCGCCGTTTTTTATACTATTTCCTGCATTCACCTGTACCATCTGCTCGCGCATTTTGGTACATTTTCATTTGGAAATAGTATTCCTTATTCCACCCATTTCTGATACTGACCAGACAGCATCAGCAGCGAGAAGAAATACAGGCAGTTGTCGTAGTACCGCCGCTTTCCTGTCCGCATCGGCAGCTCCCAGAACCGCTTTAGCCACATTTCCGCCGTTTCGCTGTCACTGGCGATGCTCCCCGCCGCGTTCACCGCCGTAATCGCCACCGGGTGCATCGCGGGTTCGTCCCAGCGCGTGCCGTCCAAATCATACGCGCGGTAGTTCTCTTCCGGCAGCTCCTTCGCGAAGAAGTCCTGCACATGCGTCGCAATGTCGCACAGCGCCTGCGTCCGCCCGTTCCAGAGCGTATCCAGCGCAATGTTCATGATGACGCGGTACGCATCCGAATAGTAAGCGTAATTCTTCCCGAACATCAGCACCGGCGTGCCGTCATATGCCGCATATTCCGGGCTCAGCCCCGTCACCGGGTGCGCACACAGCACGATATACCGCCGGGATGCCGCTTCCGCCTCTGCCCAGAAGGCATGGTCGCGCTCGTCGCTGAATTTCGCGAACAGGTGATAGAAGTGCGGCAGATGATACGACGGGTCGCTGATTTCCATCCCCGGCACGAACTTGATATAGTGATTTTCCGGATTCCACATCGGCTGACCGCCCTCGACCATCTCCGCTTGATGCACGCAGTGGCGCAGAATATCCTGCGCCCAGTGCCGATACGCGAAAATCCCCTCGCCGTCGCCCCAGCGTGCCGAAGCCATCAGCAGCGCCATCGCGAAATACTCTTCTCCATCCGGCGCAGGGCCTTCCGCGTTATGCTTGCCGTCCAGCTGCACCGACCATGCGAAGTAGCCCTGATGCACGCCAGACGATAGGTGCATATAGCGCATAGAGAACGTCCATAGCTTGTCAAAGAGATCTTTGCGGTTCATTTGGACGCACATCATCATGCCGTAGCTCATGCCCTCGGTGCGCGCGTCGTTGTTGCCGGTGTCGACCATGCAGGCAGCGTCGGCGTCGGTGTCATGGGGATGGTAGAAGCCGTTTTCGGGATCGAAGAAAATGGTGGAGAAGCATTCGTTCAGGCGGGAGAGGACGGCTTCGTCGGAAATGCCGATGCGGGCGAACTGGTTGGGGTAGGTGGACATGGAAAAAACTCCTTTCAAGCAAATAAAAATCAACAATTAGCAATGAGCTATTAGGAATGAAGGGCAGTATGCAGCGAACAGAAAAGTTCAATGCAGTTCCTTCAGCGGAATTGGTTCTGCCGGAACGCCGCCGAAGTTCCCCAGCGGGAGACAGAGCCAAATCACATCGTGCCAAGCATTGTGCTTGTAGCCGGTCTTTTCCCAGATGCCGATGTCGCGGAAGCCCAGCGAATGATGCAGCCCGATGCTGCGGTCGTTTGGCAGCGTAATGCAGGAGTAGGCGTTCATGTAGCCTTGCCGCGTCAGCAGCTGGATGCACTCGGTCATCAGCGACTTGCCTATGCCGTGTCCCTCAAAGCCGGGGCGCAGGTAGACCGTCAGCTCCACATCCCAGCGGAAAGCCCCGCGAGAACGCAATTCATGGGCAAAAATAAAGCCGGATAACTGACCATCATCTGTTTCTGCGACCAGAAAGGGATATTTTCCCACCGCAATCATATTGGCGTAGATTTGGGGAGTGGAATGCTCCAGCGCAAATGTGATGCAAGTGTTGTCCACATAGTAATTGTAAATGTCCGCAATCAGCGGCGCATCGGTAACTTTTGCGGATCGAAGCATGAAATTCGCTCCTTTCCGATGTTTTTGCCATATGATAGCACGGAAAGAGGAAAAGTGCAAGCTGCCAAAAGCAGAAATCTCGTTATTTTCTGAAATGGCTTGCAGGAAAGTGCTCAAAAGTGTCGAATGTTCTTATATAAGTATGATTTTTGGAGGGCAATGCGGCGATGACGCTGAATGATACGATTCGTGCGCTTCGGCGGGAGCGGGGCATGACGCAGGAACAGCTGGCGGAAGCCATGAATGTATCTGCCGCCGCCGTGTCGAAGTGGGAGAACGGGCAGAGCGTGCCGGATATTCTGGTACTCACTGCGCTGGCGGATTTCTTCGAGGTGTCGCTGGATGCGCTTGTGGGTTACACCGTTCAGGCGCACCGCCGGGGCGACATGGTCGCGCGAATCCGCCAGCTGGTTGTGCAGAAGAAGCACACCGAAGCAACGCGCGCGGCACGAGAAGCGCTCCGCCGCTATCCCAACAGCTTCGATGTCGTGTATGAAGCGACGCAGGCGTACGGTTATTCCGGCATGGAGCAGAACCGCCCGGAGGATTTGCGCAAGGCGCTTTCACTTGCTGAACGCGCGATGGTGCTGATTACTCAGGATCAGGAGCGGGAGAAACATATCCGCCCCGAATCCATCTGGTCGCTCATGGGCAATTATCATGCGCACCTGAATGAGTATGACGAGGCGATTCGCTGCTATGAAAACGGCAATGTCGCGGAAGTGAACGACATTGCTATTGCCAACAGCCAGACGGAACTGGGCTGCTATGACCATGCGCTGCCGAAGCTCTCGCGCGGGCTGGTCGTCAGCGTGATTCGCCTGTTCAATGCCGCGACGGGCGCTATGAACTGCCTGATAGCTTCCGGTCGGCAGCAGGACGCGATTGCGCTGGCATCGTGGCTCTGCCGCGCGCTTGATGGCATGGAAAGCGCGTCGGGCAGTTATATTTGGAAGATGAAAACAATTCTGTACACCAATTCCGCACGGGCCATGGTGCGCATGGGGCGCATGAACGACGCGGAATTGCAGCTGCGGCAGGCGATTCACTGCGCTCGCCGCTTCGATGCCGCGCCAAGTTACAGCGTTAACGGTTTCCGCTTCTACTGGGGCGAGGAAAAGTCGATTCTGGACATTGCAGGCGAAACGGCAATGAGCGCGATTGCACGGTGCATTGACCGCTATGATGATGCCCGCGCGGAACTGCGGGAAATCTTTGCGCGCTTACAGGCATAATTTGAATTGCACTTTTGATGCAGCAGAGGGTTTTGCCTCTGTGGAGGCGCGGAGAGGACGTCCTGTTCATCCCGCGCCGCCCCTTCGGAACTCGCAATGCTTGGGGAAAATTCAAATAAAATTTCCTGCCGGATGAAAGGAGAATGTTCATGCTGCACGCGAACCCGCTGCTGCGGGATATCAGCTGCGACAAGAAATTCATTACCGTGGGTGAAATCATGCTCCGCTTGACGCCGCCGAACTACGAGAAGCTCCGCATGGCGAACAACTTCGAGGCATCCTACGGTGGTTCGGAGGCGAACATTGCGCTGGCGCTGGCGAATCTGGGTATCGACAGCACGTTCTTCTCGGTTGTGCCGAATAACTCGCTGGGCAAGTCGGCAGTGCGTATGCTGCGCTCCAACGATGTGCACTGCACGCCGATGATTCTCTCCACGCCGGAGGAAACGCCGTCGCACCGGCTGGGCACATACTATCTGGAGACGGGCTATGGCGTTCGGCCGAGCAAGGTGATTTACGACCGCAAGCATTCCGCTATGGCGGAATATGACTTTTCGGATGTGGATTTGTCCGCGCTGCTGGATGGCTTTGACTGGCTGCACCTGTCCGGCATCACGCCGGCGCTGGGCGAGAACTGCGCACAGCTGACACTTGATTTGCTGCGCGTGGCGAAAGAAAAGAACATGACCGTCTCCTTTGACGGGAATTTCCGTTCGGCGCTGTGGACGTGGGAACAGGCGCGTGATTTCTGCACGCAGTGCCTGCCGTATGTGGACATTCTGCTGGGGATTGAGCCGTATCACCTCTGGAAGGATGAAAGCGATCACAGCAAGGGCGACTGGAAGGACGGCGTACCGCTTCAGCCCTCTTACGAGGAGCAGGACGAGGTGTTCCAGCACTTTGTGGAGCGTTACCCGAACTTGAAGTGCATTGCGCGGCATGTCCGCTATGCGCATTCCGGCTCGGAGAACAGCTTGAAGGCGTTCATGTGGTATGACGGGCATACGTTCGAGTCGAAGCTGTTCACCTTCACGATTCTTGACCGTGTCGGCGGCGGCGACGCGTTTGCGTCCGGTTTGATTTACGCCATGCTGCACGATTACAAGCCGATGGATATGCTGAATTTCGCCGTAGCGTCCAGCGTCATCAAGCACACCATCCACGGCGACGCGAACATCACCGACGATGTGAAGTCCATCCGCAATCTGGCGGACATGAATTACGACATCAGAAGGTGACGCAAGGGGCTTCGCCCCTTGACCCCACCAGAGGCTTTGCCTCTGGACTCCGGCAGGGCGCTGCCCTGCACCCGCGAAGGGTCTTCGACCCTTTCGACACCCATCTCGCGATTGAGTTGGTTTCACTTTCATGCTTCTTCCGCGTGTTTATCCGGGAACGGAAACGCAGCAGTTGCAATCCACATAAAAATCAGCAAAAAAGGCAGGAATCACACCATGCAGGAACTTCAGCAGCGCATCCTCCAAGACGGTGACATCCTCCCCGGCGGCGTTGTCCGCGTCGAGCGCTTCCTCAACCACCGCGTTGATACCGCCCTCGCACGCCATATTGGGCAGGCGTTCGCGGACGCTTTCCGCAATGACCAGATTGACTGCATCCTCACCGTCGAAGCCAGCGGCATCATCTTTGCCATGACCACTGCGCTGGCGATGGGCGACCTGCCCGTCATCATCGCCAAAAAGGGTCAGCGCCGCAACCTTGGCGACGATGTGTATACCGCTGATGTTTTCTCCTTTACCCACCAGACGACCAGTACCATCCACGTTGGCAAACGTTGTCTGGAAAAGGGACAGCGTGTGCTGCTGATTGATGATTTTCTTGCTAACGGCGAAGCGCTCAAAGGCTTGATGGACATTTGCCGTCAGGCGGAGTGCCATCCCGTCGGTGCGGGTATCTGCATCGAAAAGTGCTTCCAGCCCGGCGGCGAAACACTGCGTGGGATGGGCTTGAAGGTGGTTTCGTTGGCAGCAGTGGAAAAGACGGAGAACGGCGAAATCCGCTTCCTCGGCGAGGAGTAACGCAGCAAACGCCGCCAAACACCCGCAAAGGGCATCAGGAGCGTTTGCAGACACAGAATCAAGGAAATAGCCCTCCACAGCATCATCGCCTGTGGAGGGCATTTCTGTGTGCTTATCACTATTCCGCTTCTTCGGATAAACACGCGGGCATAGCCTGATAGCGTCACCAACTCAATCGCGCGAAAGGGTCAAGGGAGAAACTCCCTTGCGGGGTCAAGGGGCAGCGCCCCTTGGGTCTCCCCTACTACCTTTCGATTTCGTCCCGTAATAAAGCGACGGCTTTCTTTTCGACACGGGAAACGTAGCTTCGGGAAATGCCTAAGCGGCGCGCAATTTCGTGCTGGGGATGCTGACGGCCGTCGGTCAGCCCGTAGCGCAATTCCAAAACGAAACGCTCACGCGCGGGGAGACGGTGCAGTACCTGCTGTACTTTTTCCGCTGTCACGCGGCGGATGACCGTGTTTTCCAACTCGTCCGCGTCCGTGCCGAGAATGTCCTGATAGGTGATGTCGTTGCCTTCGCCATCGCTGCCTACCGGGTCGGAAAGCGACACGTCCCCGCGCCGCTTCCGGCTTGCGCGCAGCGTCATCAGGATTTCGTTCTCGATGCAACGTGCCGCGTATGTTCCCAGCGGCGTTCCTGATGCGGATTTGAAGCTGTCCACCGCTTTAATCAGTCCAATCACGCCAATGGAAATCAGGTCGTCCGCGCCGTAGCCGGGAATCTGGTACTTCCGCGCAATGTGGCTCACCAAACGCAGGTTGTGCGTAATCAGCTCCTGCCGTGCGTTGTGGTCGCCCGCATCCAATTTCCCAATCAGCTCGGCTTCCTCCGCCCGATTCAGCGCCGGCGGAAATTCCGATCGCCCGGTGATGTATCCCAGAAAAAACAGACATTGCTGCATCAGCAGCGCAAGCAGCTCCAGCATATGCATCCCTCCGCGAAAAGCGTATGCGCCGCGCCGGAAAAGTATCACCCGTGCATTGACAAGCGCCCTCTTTCGCGGCTATAATGGAAGAAAGCTGGACAAATCAGGAAAGGCGGAAACAACGATGAAGCAGATGGGAAAATGGCTCGTGACGGCAGTGCTGGCGCTGCTGATGATGATTCCGGCGGTGCTGGCGGAGGAAACGGCGTCCTTCATGACGCTGACTGTTCCCACGACGGCGCAGGAGATTGATTTGGGGCAGAATGTCGTGACGGATTACGACGCGCTGTGCCGCTTCCTGGATGAACTGCCGGACGTGCGCAAGGTAGATATGTTCGCCACAAAAATCAGCCGCAAGGATATCGAAATGCTGGCGGCACGCTATCCGCAGGTGAAGTTCGGCTGGACGATGCGCGTGGGCGACCACCTCGTCCGCACCGATGCCACCGCGTTTTCCACGCTCCATAACAACAAGAGCGCAACACACACCAGTGCGGAGCTTTCGGTACTCAAATACTGCACGGAGATGCTCGCGCTCGACATCGGGCATAATCAGGCGACGGATATTTCCTTCCTCGCGGAAATGCCCCAATTGCGCGTGCTGATTATCGCCTGCAATAAGGTGGAGGATATCTCCCCCTTGGCGAACCTGACGAATTTGGAGTATCTGGAGGTTTTCAAGAACAAGATTCGCGATATTTCTCCCCTTTCCGGGCTGACGAATCTGATTGACCTCAATATCTGCTTCAACTACGTCAAGGACTGGACACCGCTGGAAAACCTGACGCAGCTGGAGCGCCTGTGGGTTTACAACTCCAATAACTACATGGAGAATGACCCGATTCCCAAGAAAGTTGTGCGCTCGCTGAAGGAACATCTGCCCAATACTTATGTTGATTCCAAGTCGTACTCCACCAGCGGCGGCTGGCGTGAGCATGACCGCTATCAGATTGTCTACAAGATGTTCAAGAGCGGCGAATACATCCCGTTTGCGCAAAGTCCCGCGACGCTTGCGCCGGGTGAAACGCCTGCCCCGACGGCTGTGCCGACGCCGACACCTGTGCCGACTGCCACGCCGGAACCTACCGCCACCCCCGCCCCGACGGTTCGCTATGCCAACATGACGTTCGACCGCGACGCGGAAGCGATTGATTTGGGTAAAACCGTCGTGTCGGACTTCAAGAAGCTGACGGCGTTTTTGGACGAGCTGCCGAACCTGAAAAAGTGCGATATGTACGGCACGAAGATGAAGCGCGCAGACATGGAAATGCTCTCGGAGCGCTATCCGCAGGTGGAGTTCGGCTGGACGATGTACGTTGGCGACCACCTCGTCCGCACGGATGTGACGGCGTTCTCCACCCAGCATACCTATCAGAGCAAGTTCCACACCAGCAAGACATTCTCGGTACTCAAATACTGCCACAATCTGGTTGCGCTGGACATTGGGCACAACGAGGTCAGCGATCTGTCCTTCTTGGAGGATTTGCCGCAATTGAAGGTGCTGATTCTCGCGGCGAACAATATCACGGATATTACCCCGCTGGCAAAGCTGGAAAATCTGGAATATCTCGAATTGTTCCTCAACCACATTTCCGACTTGACCCCGCTGGAAGGGCTGACGCACCTGCGCGATCTCAACCTGTGCTATAACAGCATCACGGACTGGTCGCCGCTGGAGAATATGCCGTGGCTGGAGCGACTGTGGCTGAATTACAGCGGCAAGTACGCGCGGATTAACCCCGTTCCGGCGGAGGTTATCGCCCAACTCAAGGAAAAGCTGCCGAACACAGAAATCAATACAACCGCCGCACATTCCACGGCGGATGGCTGGCGTTCCCATGCGCGCTCGACGCTGGTGGGCGACATGTTCCGCAAGGGTATCTACGTCCCGTTCGAGGATTGAGATGAACCCTTGCGCCGCGGGCGAAAATATGGTATGATAGCCGTTGGAAATCGAAGCATAGCGTATAAGGAGTTATGAGCTTTATGGATATGAAAACGAAACTCGCCGGACTGATGGCGCAGTGCTTGACCGACACATGGCCGGACGCGCAGGGTCTGCCGACGGCGGAAGAAATCCGCGGTCTGCTCGCCGTGCCGCCTGACCCGAAAATGGGCGACTACGCGCTGCCGGTGTTCCGTCTGGCGAAAGCACTGCGGATGGCACCGCCGAAAATCGCCACGACCGTGGTCGAAAAGTGGTCGCATGAGGACGTTGCGCGTGCAGAAGCCGTCAACGGCTATGTGAACTTCTTCCTCAACCGCGTCAATTTCGCGGCGGAAACGCTCGAAAGTGTGCTTAAGGCGGGAGAAAACTATGGCTCGTCCGACATGGGCAACGGCAAGACGATTTGTCTTGATTATTCCTCTATCAATATCGCCAAGCGCTTCCATATCGGGCATTTGTCCACCACAATGATTGGTCACAGTCTGCGCCGCATCTATGATTTCCTCGGATATAAGACCGTCGGCATCAACCATTTGGGCGACTGGGGAACGCAGTTCGGCAAGATGATCTGCGCCTATAAGCTCTGGGGCAACGAGGAAGAAGTGGAAAAGGGCGGCGTGAATGAACTGGTGCGCCTGTACGTCAAGTTCCACGAGGAAGCCGAGAAAGACCCCGCGCTGGACGATCAGGGCCGCGCGTGGTTCAAGAAGATTGAGGATGGCGACGAGGAAGCCCTGCGCATCTTCAATTGGTTCAAGGCGCTGACTCTGCGCGATACCGAGCGTGTCTATAAGCTGCTGGGCGTTACGTTTGACTCCTATGCAGGCGAATCGTTCTATAACGACAAGATGGATCGCGTTATCAACGAGCTGAAGGAAAAGAACCTGCTGACCATCTCCGAGGGCGCATCTATTGTTGATTTGAGCGAGGACAACATGTCCCCCTGCATCATCCTCCGCTCCGACGGCGCGACGCTTTACGCCACCCGCGACCTTGCGGCGGCCATCTATCGTCATGATACTTATCATTTCGACAAGTGCCTGTACGTCGTGGCGTATCAGCAGGATTTGCACTTCCGCCAGATTTTCCGTGTGCTGGAAAAGATGGGCTACGAATGGGCGAAGGACTGCGTGCATGTCGCGTTCGGCATGATTTCCTACGAAGGGCAGGCACTCTCCACCCGCAAGGGGCACGTCGTCTATCTGGAGGATCTGCTGGAACAGGCGCAGAAGAAGGCGCTGGACATCATCAACGAAAAGTCCCCGAATCTGCCGAACAAGGAGGATGTTGCGCGTCAGGTTGGCATTGGCGCGGTCGTCTATACCGATTTGAGCAACAACCGAATCAAGGACGTCGATTTCTGCTGGGATCGCGCGCTGAATTTCGACGGTGAAAGCGGCCCGTATGTGCAGTATACCCACACGCGCTGCTGCTCTGTCCTGCGCAAGGCGGCGGAAATGTCCCTGCCCGAAGCGGATATGAACGCGCTGACGGATGACGAGGCACAGGCGCTCCTGCGTCTGCTGGGACGCTTCCCGGATGTCATTAAGGAAGCGGCGGAGAAGTATGAGCCGTCAATGATTACCCGCGCTGTGACGGATATTGCGCAGGCGTATAATAAGTTCTATTACGAGCATCGGATTCTGGATGGTGAACCGGCGACGGCCGCCGCGCGCGTGGCGCTGACGAAGGCGACGAAGGATGTTATTAAGACGGGGCTGTGGCTGATTGGCATCGAAGCACCCGAACGCATGTAAGAAAAAAGAAGAAACGCACGGAAGGCGTATGGAAGAAAAAGCAACACAATCGCGCGTGAATTCTTTTTCTGCCCGGATAGGCAGGAAAAAGCGAATGCGTTGTAGAATACCTGATTGTTTGCTAATGAACAGAGGTCAGTCTCTCTGTTCAGAAAAAATCAAAAAAAGGAGTGAAGCACATGGCAGAGATGCTCGAATTCAAGTTCGACACGCAGCTGCTCATTGAAGGGCACGACCTCGACGAGGACGAAATCAACGACTACATCACGGAGCATTTCAAGGGCGACTGTCTGCTGGCAGTGGGGGACGATGAATTGATTAAGATTCACTTCCACACGAACGAACCGTGGCAGGTGCTGGAATACTGCGCGTCGCTGGGTGAAATCCACGACATTGTGGTGGAGAACATGCAGCTGCAGAGCGAAGGTCAGCACGGCTAATTGCACACAATATAAAGGGGCGCTGTCCGGCTTGGTGGTCGGAACAGCGCCCTGCTTATGTGATATGATTTTCCAAACGACAGTGCATCATAATTGCGGAATGTCATTTTTTCTGCTTGGCGGGAAGATGGCAATGCTGTTTGAAGGGCAACACCGCACAACTCGGCGGTGTCACCTTATACTATTTCCAGATTCACCTGCGCCATCTGCTTGCGCCTTTTCCCTTCTGGCGTCCGCTCATTCCACTTAGCGTAGCGCTGCTACGCTGCGTTTCATTCACGTTAGCCAGAATGAAAAATCCGCGGCGCATCTTGGCGCATTCTTATCTGGAAATAGTATTAAACGTTCAGGTGTGCCTTCTTCAAGCGGCTGGAAATCATCGGGCCAATCAGCACGACAATCACCATCTTCACGATGTCCAACGGAATGAACGGATAAACGCAGATGGCCAGCGCCGCGCTCGCCGTCTTGCCCGCCTGTACGCAGAACCAGACTGTGCCAATCAAGTACAGCACGACTTCACCCGCGACCATTGCCAGCAGGTGCAGCCACCACTTGTCGCTCTTGCTCATCAGGAAGCCCGCCAGCGCCACCATCGGGATATAGCCGACGATGTAGCCGCCCGTCGCGCCCGCCAGCTTCGACACGCCGCCCGTGAAGCCGCTGAACACCGGCACACCGACCAGCCCCAGCAGGATGTACAGGCAGACGCTGATAGTTGCCTTCTTCCAGCCCAGCACATAAATCGACAGGAACAGCACCAGCGTCGCCATGCTAATCGGCACAGGGCCAATCGGCAGCGAGAGCGGTGCAAGCACGCAGATAACCGCCGTCATCAGCGCAATTGCAACCAAGGTATAGGTCGTGTTCTTTGTAGAAGCCGTCTTTTCCATCGTCGGGAATCCTCCTTGCGTAAACCAAAATACGGTTTTGAGTTTACCATGGTTTCGGACGTTTGTCAACTGCTTTTTGCGCTTTGGTTGACGATGCGGAATTTTTCGCCCTTCCTTTTTTTCTCGAAATGTGGTACACTGAACACCGTGAAATGCCAACATTCGACCTGATACTGTTTTCGGATGAAAATGCGACGAGCAGATGGCGCGGATGAATCCGAAAATAGTATGAGAAAGGAGCGATTTTTATGGATTACAATCAGGCTGCCCTGCAAATGCACGAGGAACACCACGGCAAAATTGCCGTACAGAGCAAGGTGAAGGTCGAGAACCGCGATGACCTGTCCACCGCGTATACCCCCGGCGTGGCAGAACCCTGCCGCCGCATTCATGCTGACCCGCGCGATGTGTACCGCTACACCGCCAAGGGCAATCTGGTTGCAGTGGTGTCCGACGGCACGGCGGTGCTGGGGCTGGGCGACATCGGCCCGCTGGCGGCGATGCCTGTCATGGAGGGCAAGGCGATTCTGTTCAAGGAATTTGCGGACGTAGATGCATTCCCGATTTGTCTGGATACGAAGGACGTGGACGAAATTGTGCGGACGGTGAAGGCAATTGCGCCGACGTTCGGCGGCATCAATCTGGAGGATATTTCCGCGCCGCGCTGCTTTGAAATCGAAAGCCGCCTGCGCAAGGAACTGGATATTCCCGTCTTTCACGATGACCAGCACGGCACGGCGATTGTCGTCTCCGCGGGTCTCCTGAACGCGCTGCGGCTGGTTGGCAAGAAGATGGAGGATGTGAACATCGTCATCAACGGCGCGGGCAGCGCGGGCATCTCCATCGCCAAGCTCCTGCTGCAATTCGGCGCGGGCAACATCGTGCTGGTTGACCGGGCGGGCGCGGTCAGCGTGGACGAGGACTGGCTGAATCCGGCGCAGCGCAAGATGGCGGAAATTACGAATCGCCACAACGAGCGCGGTTCGCTGGCGGACGTGATGAAGGGTAAGGACGTGTTTATCGGCGTTTCCGCCCCGAAAATCGTCACGGCGGAAATGGTTTCGACGATGGCGAAGGACGCGATTGTGTTCGCAATGGCGAATCCCACGCCGGAAATCATGCCGGAAGAAGCCGCGAAGGGCGGCGCGCGCGTCATTGCGACTGGGCGCAGCGACTATCCGAACCAAATCAACAACGTGCTGGTTTTCCCCGGCATTTTCCGCGGCGCGCTGGACGCACAGGCGACAGATATTACGGAGGAAATGAAGCTCTCCGCCGCCCGCGCGATTGCGTCTATCGTTTCGGACGATGAGCTGAAAGAGGACTACACCATCCCCGGCGCGTTCGACAAGCGCGTCGCTCCTGCCGTCGCGAAGGCGGTCATGGACTGCGCGAAAGCATCCGGCATCAGCAAATTGGGGAAGTAAACACCCTTTCGGTAAAAAATATCGGAACACAAACTAAAAAACCTTTGCTTAAGCTCAACTTGCTTAGATGGCACCGAAGGTTTCCAAAGGGCGTTCGCAGACTTCGTCTGTTTTCATTGCCCTTTGGTCGCCGCCGCAGCGGCGAAACCCCTGCGATTGAAAGAAGCACCTTCTTTCGGAGAAAACACCATGATTGCAGAAATTCTATGTGTCGGCACGGAACTCCTGATGGGGCAAGTCCTCAACACCAATGCGCAGTTCCTCTCGCGCCGCCTGTCCGCGCTGGGCATCACGCAGCAGCACCAAACCGTCGTGGGCGATAATGCGCAGCGCTTGGAGGACGCCTACCGCCTTGCGCTCAGCCGTGCGGATATCGTCATTACCTCCGGCGGCCTCGGCCCGACGGTCGATGATATCACCAAACGCGTGGCGGCAAAGGTTGTGGGCAAGGAGCTTGTCCTCTTCCCGGAAGCGGAGGAAATGGTTCGCACCCGCTTCCAGCAGTATCACCGCAACATGACCCTCAACAACCTTTCTCAGGCTATGTTCACGGCGGATTCTACGCTGCTGATGAACCCGAACGGCACAGCCCCCGGCGCGATTGTCCCGATGGGTGATGGAAAAGTCGTTATCCACCTGCCTGGCCCGCCCTGCGAGCTGGAGCCGATGTTCACCGCATCGGTCGAGCCGTACCTGATGGCGCGGTCAGGGCGCGCGCTGGTGAGCCGGTATGTGCGCATCTTCGGCATGGGTGAATCCGAGGTGGACACGCGCCTGCGCGACTTGGAGAACGGCGAGAATCCGACGTTATCGCCCTACTGCGCGTTAGGCGAGGTACAGCTGCGCGCAACGGCGAGCGCTGATACGGCGGAGAAGGCGCTGGCACTGCTGACACCGCTTTTGGCGGAGGTCAAGGCGCGTCTGGGCAATGTTGTGTACGCGATTGAGGAAACAGACGGCGGTTCACTGGCGAAAACGGCGATTGAGACGCTGCGGGCGCGGGGCATGACGTGCGCGACGTGCGAAAGCTTGACGGGCGGCAAGGTCGTTGCGGCGCTGGTGGATATTCCGGGCGCATCGGCGGTTGTCCGCGCGGGGCTGGTGACGTACCAGACGGACACGAAGACGATTCTGGCGGACGTGCCTGCGGAGATCATCGAGCGTTTCGGCGTGGTGAGCGTGGAGACGGCGTGCGCAATGGCGGAAGGCACGCGGAAGCGGCTGGGTGTGGACATTGCGGTGAGTACGACGGGCGTCGCGGGGCCGGACGGCGGGACGGAGGACTGTCCGGTGGGGACGGTGTGCGTCGGCGTATCGACGGCGGGCGGCACGAGCGCGGTTCGGCTGGCGCTCTCTGGCAACCGCGAGCGCATCCGCACGCTGGCAATGAAGCACGCGCTGCACACGCTGATTGAAAAGGCAAGATAATAAAGCAGGCTCATGTCCCGGTGATTTGGGAGCATGAGCCTGTTTTTATGGAGTTGTAGAAAAATTGTTAGGAGGATGGCTTTCGTGCTTCTCGGTCGCGCCCATTTGGCGCGACAATGTGCAAGTGGTGGGGAATACTATTTCCAGATTCACCTGCGCCATCTGCTTGCGCCTTTTCCCTTCTGGCGTCCGCTCATTCCACTTAGCGTAGCGCTGCTACGCTGCGTTTCATTCACGTTAGCCAGAATGAAAAATTCGCGGCGCATCTTGGCGCATTCTTATCTGGAAATAGTATAAAGCGAGTTGGGGGGCGCATCTGCGGATGCGCAAAGTTACTGGCAGGGACGCTTCGCTGCCTGCGCCTTGTTGACTTTTCCCTTGGAGTAGGTTTGACGAGGAACAGTTGGGGCGTTGCCCTTACCACTTCATGAACCAAGTCGAAATATACCCGGTCTTGCCATCAACCTCAACCTTGCACCAATCCGTGCCGTGCTCCAGCACTTTCACTTCCGTACCCACCGGCACGCGCGCAAGTACTTCCGCATTCAGCGATGCGCCCTTCCGGAAATTCACATAGCTGCCGCCGTTGACATTCCACAGCTTTGCCGTGAACGGCTTCACTTCGCCCGCTCCCCCGCTCACCTTCAAATACTGCTTCATCATGTAGCCAATCTTGCCGTCCTGCACCTGTACTTTGACCCACTTGCTGTCCACATTGCCCAGAATCGTCACCTTTGTGCCGTTGTGATAGTATGCCAGCACCTGTGCGTCGAGGTTCGGTTCGCGGCGCAGATTCAGCACCTGCGTGCTCTTCGGGTTATGAACGACAGCTGCCGTGCCAGACACGCTGCCGGAAGAAGAACCGAAGTTCAGGTACTTCGTTGCCACATAGCCCTCACGGTTGCCGACCTTGACGCGGCTCCAAGGGCTGCTCTTCTGCAGGACGCTGACGGACTGACCGTTCTTGATCGCCATGATAATCGTGCCGTTCATGTTCGGCTGCTCACGCAGGTTCAGTCCCGTGCCGGTGTTGGTGCGGACGGTCGCGGAGATAGCGCTGTCAGCGCTATTCAGGTACTTTGCCAACATGTAGCCGGTTTTGCCGTTCACGCTGACACGATGCCATTCGCTGCCCGCCTTGATGATTTCCACCAGCGTCCCGGTGGGGTACTGCCCCAGCACCTTCGCGTCCAGCGACGCGGTTTCGCGCAGGTTCAGCGCGCCGCCCTTGACGAGCGCGCTCTCGGTCGTTTCTGCCATCGCCATGCCGCTCAGCGCGAGCATCGCCGCCGCGCTCAGGCCAGCCAAACAGGTCAGATTCTTCTTGTTCATGGATTGTTGCCTCCTTTTGCTTTCCATGGAAGAGGATGTGCTTTTGAAGCGGCGTTTCTTTCCGCTTCACCCATCCAACGACAGGAGACGGATGTTCGTTGCTGGCGCATTTTGGGAGATTTGGCGGATGCGCTGGAAACAGCGTCGGATTCTTCCTCATCCTTGTAGCGCAAATCGAGAATTTTCCGCGGAATAGGTGGAATATTTTTCTGCAAACCGTCTTTTTCCGCGATTTTCTGCGCAAAGTTTACATTTTCCACACATTTCGAGGGTGTACAAGGGCGGATTTTTGCGGTACAATAGCATTGGTAAATCATATCGTTTCCGAAAAAAGGAGCGCTTGACGATGATGAAACGGATGTTCTGTCTGCTGCTGACGGTCTTGATGGGGGTAAGCTGCATCTTCGCATCGGCGGAAGATGCGCAGGACAACAGCGCGGATGCCCTGACGCTGGCGGAACTGCAAGCCTTCGCCGCGCGGATGCAGACGCTGGCAATGGCCTCTACGCCCCTGAACGATCCGGCGGATGCCAAGACCGAGGACGGCTATGCCTTCGAGTATTCCTTCGGCACGATTTATGCCGATTCGCCCGCGATGAGCATTGACACGCAGCTGCTTTCCATCGTCCTGACGAGCGCCGAAGAGCAGGGGCCGCGCGATATTCAGGTAGGTGACGAACTGTCCATCGTGCTGGAAGCAAATTACAGTGAGAACCCGTCTCTGTGCGGCAGCCGCGAATCCGCCGTGCTGTATGTGCTGGACTTGCTGCCGGAAAGCATGAGATGGGGCGAAGTGAAGCGCGACGGTCAGCGCGTGCAGACAGTGGAATACGCCGTGCATGAGCGCGTGGAAACCGATGGCGAGGGCTACACGGACACGGGCGTCATCTTTACGATGGAGGACAATATCGTCAGCGCGATTCGCGTTTACGGTCTGTCCGCGCGCACGACCGAGGCGGAAATCAGCACCGTGCGCGACAATCTCCGCTTTGATGCGCTCTTTGACGACTATGTGCAGGTTCCGTCGAGCTACAACGGCGCGGATTTGCCCATGTTTGACGGAACGGACTTGCAGTTCTCCGGTATTGACTTCATGAGCCTGACGCCGGAATCCGCTGCGGACGTGCTGGGAGACGTGATTGACGACGTGTGGGTGGAGAACGGCACAGATGGCTATGTGCGCACGATGACGTTCGCGGCGTGCGACATCACGTTCCTCTACGACGCGCAGAAGCAGAACCCGCAGGTGGAAATGCTGCTGATTGCCGCCGATGGCATGGAAGGCCCGCGCGCGAGCCGCATCGGCGACACTTTCGCGCAGGTATACAACCGTTTCCGCAATGACAACACCGCGATTGATGAGAACGACACTGAGCACCTTTACGGCGACGAAGAAAGCGGTCAGTACGGCGTGGTGGAGTACACCGTGGACGGCACGGTCATGCGCTTTGGTCTTGTCCTTGATGACGGCGTGCGCGTTGTTCTGCGCCTTGAATTCACCGCGTCCGTCCTCTCTGAAATCATGGTGTATATTGAGTGAGGAGAGGCGCCAGAGGCTCTGCCTCTGGGCTCCGCAAGGGAGAATGAAACGGGACGAAGTCCCCTCCCTTGACCCTTCCGCGCGATGGAGTTGGTGACTTCTGCATATTTCTTCCTCGTGTTTATCTGGGAACGGGATATAGAAGCTACAATACCCCAAAGCGTGGAAGTAGCGACTGGAAAGCCCCCCTCCTCGCCTCCGCAGAGGCGAAACCCTCTGCGACAAGAAAAATCAAGTAACAAAAATGCACGCTGCAAAGGAGGCATTTGCCCTTGAAGATTGATTTGAATAGCCCCGTCGAGGTCTGGCGCATTGATGCGCCCAATACCGGCTTTCCTTCCTGCGAGCTGACCCTGTTCAATCTCTCCGGACAGCAGGTCGTCTCCGTGGAAGTCACCCTCACCCTGCTTGATCCAGATGGACAGGAAATCACCCGCATCACCCACCGTGCGCACGGGCTGACCGGCGCACCCATGCGTACATTCTCCATGACCGTGCCGGTGGAAGAGCCCGCGAACGTCGGCGGCTGCGAAGCAATCATTGAGAAGGTCTGGTACGATAACAGCAGCATCTGGCGCCGCGGCAAAGAGCCACTGACGGAGTACACGCCGAACAACCTGCACCGCAGTACCGCGCTGAGTGAGCTGCGCGAGGTGGCAGGCAACATGGCGGCGGGATATCCCGAAATGCAGGGCGACCTATGGCTGTGCGTCTGCGGCCGTCCGAACCCCGTGTCTGTCGCGACGTGCGCCCGCTGCGGACGCGATAAGCGCGATGTGTTCACCCACTTCAGCAAAGAAGCGGTAGATGCCGTGATTGCCGCGCGCGAAAAGGCGACGGATGACCAGAACCGCGTCGCCGTGGAGGAAACATCAAAGCTGCAAGCCCAGCGTGAGCAAGAAGTGACCAAGCGCCGTCGGCACCGCCGCGTTGTGGCGGGGGCAGTTGCGCTGATTGTGCTGATTCTCGGCGGTGGCTACGGCATCATGTTCCACCTCCTGCCGCAGATGAAGTACAACGACGCGCAGACGGCGCTCACCAATGGTGAATACACCGCCGCGGCGGAGAAATTCGCGGAAATCAGCAGCTACAAAGATGCGGCGGACATGGAGGAGGAAAGCAATTACCGCCATGCGGAAGCCCTGCTGGACAGCGACAACGTGACAGCGGAGAATATTGCACAGGCGCGCACGCTGCTGGACACGCTGACGGATCAGACACGCACGGATGACCTGCGCAAGTCTGCCGACTATCAGGAGGGTCTGCTGCTGCTGAACGATGGCAAGCTGGATGATGCCGAAAAGCTGTTCACGGCGCTGGGTGATTACGAAAATTCGCGGACGCAGCTGCAGGAAATCGCGTATCGCCGCCTATCCGCCGAAATGGAGACGGCGAGCGACTACGATGCCATCCGCGAAGGACTAACCGCGCTGAATGGGTATCAGGACAGCGCAGCGCTCATCGAAAAAACGTGGTATCTGGAGGCGAAGAGCCTGCTGGAGGGCGACAATCCTGACCCGGTATCCGCCATTGCCTGTCTGGAGGAAATTCCGGATTACGAGGGCGCGGCGGAACTGGCGCGTCAGGCGCATTACGCCTATGGCAAGCAGCTGCAAGCGGCAGGAGAAACCACAACCGCCGCCGAGCAGTTCTATCTTGCGAAGGGCTATGAGGATGCCGATGAACAGGCAAACGTCAGCTATTACGCTCCGGCGGTGAAGGCGCTGGAGGCTGGAAAATTCAAGGAAGCAGCGCGGCTGCTGCAGAACATCCGCGATTACAGCGACGCGGACGACCTGTGGAAGAAAGCCATCTATCAGCAGGCGCTGGTGGAAATGAAAGCGCTGGATTTCGATGCGGCGACGGCGCTGCTGAATCAGCTGCCGGCAGATTACAATGATGTCGCGACGCTGCTGAAAGACTGCGTGTATCAGCCGGCGCAGATTGCGTATTCGCGCGGCGAGTATGAAGCTGCGATTGCCGGGTTTACGGCTGTTTCGGACTACTCCGAAGCGGCGGACATGATTCGCCTGTGCAACTACGATTGGGCGGCGAAGAAGGCGCAGGATGGCGACTACGACGGCGCAATCGCGCTGTATGAAGCCTTGGGCGACTACAAGGACAGCGCGCAGAAAATCAGCGAAGTGCGCACGATGAAGGCGCAGGCGCTTGCATCGACCGGCGCGCTGGACAATCTGCAGTCCGCCGCCGTCATCTACGCCGAATTGGGCGACGAAACGAGCCTTGCTGCGACGCAGTATCAGCAGGCGGCGCTGCTGCTGCAAAATCAGCAGTACACCGATGCGCGGGAGATTTTCGCCGCGCTGGGAACGTATGAGGATGCCGCGACGCAGTTGAAGGCGTGCGACTACGCCATTGCGCTGCAAAAGAAAGAAGCCGGACAGTTAGACGAAGCGGCGACGCTGCTGGAAAGCATTTCCGGCTATTCCGACGCGGATGAGCAGCTTAAAATCGTGCGCTATGCGCAGGGCGAAAAGGCCGTGGCGGATTCGCTTTCGCTGGCGGCAGCACAGTTCTTCACACAGGCGGGCGACTATTCCGATGCTGCCGATCGCGCCGCGGCGCAGTATGCCGCCTACTACGGCCCGATTGCCGACAGCGCCCGCGCACAGTACAATCAGCAGGAGTACACGGCGGTGGCTGATTTGCTGATGAATCTGGACATGGAGAATTTGCCCGCGGATTACGCCGATTTGCGCGATATTTTCCGCGAAAGCTGCTATCAGGCGGGCGAAAGCTATTATGCCGCCGGACAGGTGTATCAGGCGTACCCGTACTATCAGGAAATCAGCGACGAGCACCGCGTGAAGGAGCGCCTGAAGGAAGCGTGCTATCTGGTGCTCGGCACATGGCAGGATACGGCAGGAAACGCCTACACGTTCAATCTCGATGGCACCTGCACACTTGCGGGCGAATCGCTGTATTTCGCGGTGGATGGGCTGACCATCCGCACCGGCGCATCCGCCGATTCGCTGACCGCTACGCACCAGCTGACCGGCATCAGCGCCAACAGCGCATGGCTCTTTGATCAGCGCAATGGGGCGAATGTGCGGATTCGGCTGACGAAGGTGGAGAAATAAGGGGTAATATAATGGGGCGTCTCTCTCGGAATGGAGAGGGACGCCCCTGATTTTTGTGCTATTTTGTTGACTGAATTACTGCCCCTGATTGTCTTGATTGTGCCTCAAGGCTTATACTTTGCACTATACGCCTGCACTTCATCGTCCTTGATAAGCCACCCGAATTTTTGTAAAAACTCCAGTTTTTCATCATCCGATTTCCATGTTTTCCTTTTGCGCAGCGCTCCGGGGACATGTTCATTTTCTTTGCCTTTAAAATATTTGCTGCCGGGCCCTTGCTTATATTGAATCGGAATACCATCTTCTATGCAGCTCCACACGCTTGATCCGCCATCCGTTGTTAATACATTACCTACAAGCCCCTCTAATTCGCCAGCTGCTAATCGCCTTAATAATTTTTGTTCTTCGTCCGTCATATTATTTATGTCCTCCATTGGCTTACGTTAATTTCTTCCGAATCATATGCCCCCAGCGGATATTCCCGAATCCATCCTTTAATTTGTATTATTGTTCCACATTTAGGGCATTCATATACATCTTCCGAATCGAAGTAATATACTATATCTTCCCCCATTCCAGAATCATAATCATCGCTGGTCTGTCCACTCTGAAACTCTTCAAGGTCAATGCACAATCTCTTATGGCAATGCGGACAGCGTATATTTCTGACCTTTGAAATAGTGCAGCTTTCCTCTCCAGCATCCATGAAATCTTCGCCAGCCTGCTCTTTCTGCTGTACATATTCCCAAAGTTCTTCTATGGGCATAGTATCATATTGGACATTCGCAGACAGCAACTCATCTAACAGCAGCAGCGAAGCCTTCATCCGTTCCATTTCTTTGAAAATGGATTCCTTCCGGGTTTCTGCGATTTCTTTTAAGGGACGCCCCGCTTTTTCTTGCATTTTCCTTATATCGGCGCAAGACAAGCCCGCCTTAGAGAGAATCACAAGTCTTTTTAGATTTTCTAAGTCATTGTTGGTATAGTCAGCTCTTCCATTCACTGACCCTTTTTCCGGAGCAAATACCTTCTCCTTTTTATAGTATTTTATTCGCTCTCTCGAAATATTAAGAGCTTCAAGTACATCCTTTGTCCGCATATCTGCAGCACCTCCTTTCAAGAAACATAATAGCATATGGGGACTTTGTCCCTGTCAATAATATTTCGAGAAAAAGTTGTTGTTGAAGCTCCAAATAATTGGTGCTTATTTGACCCTTTTCCCCGCCCCGCATTCCGCCGCCGCAATCAGCGCCAGCAGCACCACCATCGCGCCGTACCCCACGAACGCGGGCAAGCCGGACTTATCCAGCGCGAACTCCACGCCGACCAGCCCCGCCGCGCACAGGAGCAGCGCACCAACCGGCCACCAGCGCCTCGCGAAGGACAACGAACCCGACGCACGGCGGCACTCCACAATCAGGATTGCCAGCAGCGTCAGCGCGCACAGGAGCTGCTGCACCCGCACGAAGCCCCACTTCATGCACTCCGCCAGCAGGCTCTCGCACATGATTTGCGGCAGCGCCAGATAAAACGCGGTGCGCAGGAAAAGCTGACCATCGCGTCCGCCGGGCTTGCGGGTCAGACCGACAATCGCCACAATGAGCGCCGCAAGGCAGGACAGCATGAAGATGGCGGGATAGCTTTCGCCCCACTCGTTCGTCAGGGCAAAGGGGAAGAACGCCAGCTGTTCGGGCATCTCAAAGCCCGCCGTGCCGATTTCGCCCAGATACTTTTCGCCGAACCGGGCAATGGCGACCAGCAGCGCACCCGCCGGGGCAAACGCATCCAGCACGGGCAGGACGCGCTGATGCGTCAGCTTTGCGCTGATGATGACGCCCAGCACCACGCCGACCGCGCCGCCGAAGAAGCAGAACGTATCCGGCCGAAGGACAGTGAATGCGCCCCATCCCCAGTGCGGGAACGCATAGTGCCATTGCAGCACCACATAAGTGACCTTGGACAGCACCGCGCCCAGCACAATAGCGGGCAGAATCGGCAGATAGCGCACGTTCCGGGCGTGCAGACGCGCCTCCAGCACAACGATGCCGAACGCGACGAGTACCCAATAGACGGTATTCACTCGTCCGCCTCCTCACCTGTCCATGCCGACGCGAAGTACACGATGTCGGAGATGGCGCGGGTGTTTTCATTCAGTACGTCGTTGATTTTCTCGCCGTTGAAAATCATCATGGTGGAGTCGCCGCCATCGAGATTATAGGCGATATACGCGCCCTCATCGGCGCAGAGCTTCGCAAACTGCTTGAGTGTCATGCCCATCGAGCCGCGCGCCTGCGACGCACAGCAAATCGCCATATATTCCAGTGGGCCAACCTGTGCAATCGCCATGCGCTGCCGCGGCTCATCGAACGCCATGCCTTCCGCCATCGGGTTCAGCACGGCTTTGCCCTCGCGCACCAGCACCGGGCCGAAGAAGAAGCTGTTGATGACCTTCTTGCCATCCACCGTGCCATCAAGCGAATTGCGCTTGGGGCGGAGGACATAGTGGAAATCGCCGTCCTCATCAATCAGGAGAACGTCGCGGTCGCCGCGCAGGTGGTCGAGGTACTCCGTGCCCTGCCGGACGATATAACCGATACCGGTATAGCAGAAATAATCGCCGTCAATGGCAAGGATGGCGTTGCTGCGCTTGGCCATAATCGTGCCCTTGACCGTGCGGGTGGAGTCAAAGCCGCCGGCGGACATGGTGCGCAGCTGGGAAGCATCCGCTATCTTGATATGCGCAACCCAATAGTTGCACTCCGCCTTGCGCTTCTGCGTCACCTGCACGCTGATGGTGGGATCCTCATAGCTCCAAGTGCCGTCACCGAGGGTAAAGCCGTCCGGATCAGCGGGCATACCGGGAGAGAAATCGATGGGCAGGGAAACCATCGGTTCCGCCGTCGCCGGGGTTTCCGCCGATTCTTCCGTGTTTTCCGCCAGCGATACACTACCCATCAGCACGATGGCACTCAGCAGCGCCAACAGTCGTTTCTTCATCAGGGTTCACTCCTCTTCATGCTTGATTTTGCCACAGCAAAACGTCCTTTTCCCGTCTTTCATTATACCGGAATGGGGAAGGGTTGTCAATTCTGGGGAACAGCATCGGGGCGGATATTTTCCTCCGTATCACGGCGATGATAGACGTACTTTTCCGCACTGCATACAATTTCCGGAAGCCCCAGCAGCTCCGACACCGTGACCAGCTGATAGCCTTCCTCCACCAGCTGCGGAATCAGCACGGACAGACATTCCGCATCCTTCTTCCGCGCATGAAAGAGCAGGATGCTGCCGTTCTGCACGTCTGCCAGTGCCTTTACCGGGTCGGTTTCGCTCACATCCCACTTGACAACCGCCAGATAGCCAACCGCCGCAACGCTTTCCTCCACCTTCTGGTTCGTCTTGCCCATCGGCGGGCGCATGACCTGCATGGGATAATGGCAGTCCAGCAGCGCATCCACTTTTTCCTGCGTCCGAAGCATCTGGAACTTGATTTTCTGCCGGCTCAGCTTCGTCAGGTAAGTGTGTCCCCATGAGTGATTGCCGATTTCGCACCCAGACGCCACAACCTCCTGCCAAAGCGCCGCGTCCTCATATTTGAGCGCCTTGCCGATGGGGAAGAACGTCGCGCGGACGTCGTTTGCCTGCAAAATATCCAGCACCGCCCGAACATCCTCTGCGTGATAGCAGTCGTCAATCGTCACCGCGATTTTCTTCTCCTCGCGGTTGCCGAAGCGATAAGTGATGTCCAATTCGTCCTCTGCCAGCGCACACCCCAGCATCAGCAGCGCCATGCAGCAGCTTATCAGCCGTCTGACCATACGCGCCCTCCTTTTCCAGCCTGTTACCTATTAGACGAATCAAGTCCGCCATTCGTTGCACCCAAAATGCAAAAACAGAAAAAAACTGTACAAGCATTGCCCCCTTGCCTAAATCATGCTATAATGGGAACAAAGCAGCCAGGAGGTGCATGTTCATGAAGCAGTACGGCCTGATTGGGGAGAAGCTTGGGCACAGCCTGTCCGTCCCCATTCACGAGGCGATTTGGGAGAAAATCTCTCTGGCGGCGAGTTATCGCCTGATTGAGATTCCGCGCGGTGAATTGGCGGCGGTTGTACCGGAACTGCTGTGCACGCTGGACGGCTTCAATATCACCGTGCCGTACAAGACGGACGTGATGCCCCTGCTGGATGAGATTACCCCTTTTGCGCGGGAGGTTGGGGCGGTCAACACAGTGCTGACGGGTAAGACAAGCCGCGGCTACAACACGGACGACCCCGGCTTTGAGCAGATGCTGCGCCACTTCGGCATGAATCCGGACGGACGCCCGGTGTTCATCCTCGGTTCAGGCGGGGCAATGCACGCCTGCCGAAACGCCGTGAAGCGTATGGGCGCGCGCGAAACGTGGGTGGTATCCCGAAATCCGAAGCACGCGGATGAAATCAGCTACGACGATTTCTATGCGCGCTTCCCCGATATGGGCGGGCTGATTGTCAACACGACCCCTGCCGGAATGTACCCGCACGTCGAGGGCTGTCCGATAGATACGGCGCACTTGACCAGCATCGTCGCCCGCGCCGACGGCGTAGCGGACATTATTTTCAACCCGGCGGAAACGGTACTGACCGCCGCCGCAAAACGGGTCGGGACACCCGCTTGCACAGGGCTGTATATGCTCATTGCGCAGGCGGTGGAAGCCGAAAGCATCTGGCAGGGATGTTCCATGCCGCCGAACCTTGCGGAAACGCTGATGAAGGAGCTGCATTTGCTGTGAGCGAACCGAAAAAGATTCTCATTCTCAACGGCCCGAACATCAACCTGACTGGGCTGCGTGAAAAGGCAGTTTATGGCGCAAAGACGTATGACGATCTGCTTGCGCTGTGCCATGCGGAAGCGGAAAAGCTCGGCGTGGAGGTGCGCTGTGTGCAGTCCAACCACGAGGGCGACCTGATTGATGCGCTGCAAGAGGCGTACTTCGACGGCTTCTGCGGCGCGGTGTTCAATCCGGGTGGGTACACGCACACGTCCGTTGCGCTGCATGACGCGATTGCGTCTGTGCCGATGCCGGTCATCGAGTGCCACATGAGCAACGTCCACGCGCGGGAGGAATTCCGCCATAAATCCGTCACCGCCAGCGCCTGCCGGGGGCAGATTGTCGGCTTCGGCTTCTACGGCTATGTGATGGGAATGCGCGCCCTGCTGGAGGCGGATTCATGACCGCCTATCGCCCGAACTGCCGCAGAATCCCGGAGTTGAACGGGCTGCGCGTGCTGCTGGTGTTCATCGTCAGCTGGTATCACTTCTGGCAGCAGTCGTGGCTTACGCCGTCGATTGGCCGTTACTCGCTGGACTATCTGCTGCGCGCTGGATATATGCCGGTTGACGGCACAATTCTGCTGTCGGGCTTTCTGCTGTTCCTGCCGTATGCGCGGACGATGATGCTGGGCGAGCGCGTGCCGGACACGAAGGCGTTCTATCAGCGGCGCATCATGCGCATTGTGCCCAGCTATTATTTCCTGACGCTGCTGATGCTTGTCGCCGTCGCGATTCCGTACAACCTCTACGGGCGCACATCAGAAGCCGTCCGCGACGTCCTCATGCACCTGACGTTCACGCAGACGTTCAATTACGCCACCTACATTGCCACGCCTATTGGCGTTGCATCGTGGACAATCGCCATCGAGATGCAGGCGTACCTGATTTTCCCCCTGCTGGCGAAGGGCGCGATGAAGAATCCGCTCGGTACGCTGATGAGCATGGCGGCGGTCGCGTTTGCGTTCCGCGGCTGGTGTTTATGGCGGTTGGACGAGTACAACATGGTCGTCAATCAGCTGGCGAATTTCCTTGATGTTTACGCAATGGGCATGGGCGCGTCCATCTTGTATGTGCGCCTGACGCAGCTGTACCCGGCGGAAAGCCGCCGCAAGTGGCTCTGGCAGGGCGCGGCGACTCTTGTGTTCTGCGTCTCTCTCTACGGGATGCTCCGCGTCATCCGCGCACAGGCGTACACGTCCGGACAAGCTGCCATGCAGGCCGCGCAGATGATGCGCCGTCCACTGCTCTGCCTGACGATTGCGGGCCTCATGCTCTCGCTCCCCTTCGCCGTGCGCCCCCTGCGCTTCCTGATGGGCAACCGCGTCATGGGCTGGCTTGCCGCCATCTCGATGAACTACTACCTGCTGCATCAGAACCTTGCTGTCCACCTGAAGCGGCTGCACATTCCGCCGTCCGTGAGCAATGAACCGAACCGCGTCGGCGAACAGCCTTGGCAAAACCAGTACATGGCGCTCTGCTTCGGCTTATCCCTCCTCGGCGCGATTCTCATCACCCTGCTGATTGAAAAGCCCTGCGCGTGGGCGCTGAAAAAGCTGTTTACTCGGAAGCAAAAGGCTTGACCTTTTTGTGCGCCCGCAGGTGCACCCCTGCAACAAAAAGCACTTTCCCAATAAACTCGCGTAACCAAGGCAAAAGAGATCCTTTTGCCAATCATTTCTTACCCACAAAGAAAGGAGTCTTTTCCCATGATGATTCTCTACCCCTACGGTCTGCGCAAGGCGCTGACCCTCTCCTACGACGATGGCGTGGAAACCGACATCGAACTCATCCGCATCCTCGATGAATACGGTATTCTCGCCACCTTCAACCTCAACAGCGGCTGCTTTGCCCCAGAAGGCACGGTTTACCCTGCTGGCACGATTCACCGCCGCATGAGCGAATCCGCCGTTAAAGCGCTTTATGCCGGCGGCCGCCACGAAGTCGCCTCCCACGCGCTGACCCATGCGTCGCTGTCCGCGATTCCCGCGCCGCGCATTGCCTATGAGGTTCTTGCTGACCGCGATAATCTGGAAAAGCTGTTTGGCAAAATCGTCCGCGGCTTTGCGTACCCTTACGGCACATACAGCGACGAAGCCGTCGACACCCTGCGCACCTGCGGCATTGCTTATGCCCGCACTGTCGTCAGCACCCACAACTTTGAGATTCCCAACGAATGGCTGCGCCTCAACCCAACTTGCCATCACGATGACCCGAAGCTGGACGAGCTGTGCGACCGCTTCCTTACGGGGAAATTGCCATTCGGGCTGAAGCTGTTCTACCTGTGGGGACATAGCTACGAGTTTGAGCAGCATAACAACTGGGAGGTCATCCGCGCCTTCTGCGAGAAAATGAGCGGCAAGAAGGATATTTGGTACGCGACAAATATCGAGATTGTGGACTACCTGAACGCCAGCCGCCAGCTGCGTACCAGCGCCGACGGGCACATCGTCTTTAACCCGACCGCCACCGACATTTGGGTGGAGAACAAAGGCGAGGTCATGACGATTAAAGCAGGTGAAACGGTCAGAATGTAACAGAACAACTGCATCGAAAAGCGCCCTGCTCCGGCGGATGAGTTTGCCGGGGCAGGGCACATCTTTATGTGGTTTTGTGGAGGAAAGCATACAATCCGTTCGCGCCTGTCTGGTGCAATTGATACTAATTCTCATCTAAAACATGTCATTCGCCCAGCATCTTTTCCGCTCCGGCTTTGCTTCGTTCCGCTCGCGCGTACCTCCAGTACGCCTCGCTTCACTCAGCTTTGCCGGAACGAAAAATCTGCTATGCTCGATGCCATGTTTTAGAATCGAATTAGTATGAGTTGGTCGCGTTATCATGCTTTGCCCACGTGTTTAACCTCGTGTTTGGAGCTCCTCTTTACTTTGACCCATATGTCCCATTTGTATCACTGAAAACGCTTTCCCCTGTCTTTACCCGCGACGTTGCCCGACGTTCATTGAGCTTCTCCAAAAACAGCGCCTCGTCAATCGGCAAAGTCACTGGATGCCCCAGCCACGAGGACAGATGAATCGCATTGGACAGCATCAATCCGTTGATGCCCTCACGCCCGTCCGCGACCAGCGGTTCGCCACGCAGAATATGCGCCGCAAACGCGTTCAGCACCGCCGGATGCTGCCCGTTCTGCCCGTCTGTCTCGACCTCGATTGTTTCGTAGGACGGCGCACGGAAGCCTTCCTGACACGTCGCACACCATTCACGCTCGTCCATTTCCAGCTTCTTCATGATGAGCTTGCCGTCCTGACAGATGAGCGTCGCCTTCGTGCCTGTAATCTCCAAGCGGTTCGTGCCGGGGGCGTCGGCGGTCGTGGTGATGAAAACGCCCGTGGCGCCGTTCGGGTACTCGAAGTAGGCGGTCACGTCGTCCTCTACCTCGATGTTGTGCCACTTGCCCTCGTGACAGAAACCCTGCACCTTGCACGGCAGTCCCACCAGCCACTGCACCAAATCCAGCTGATGCGGGCACTGGTTCAGCAGCACACCGCCGCCTTCACCCACCCACGTTGCGCGCCATGCGCCGGAATCGTAGTAGAACTGCGTGCGGTACCAGTCGGTGATAATCCAATTGACACGCTTTAAGTCACCGATTGCGCCGCTGTGAATCAGCTCGTGCATCTTGCGGTAGGTGCAATTCGTGCGCTGGTTGAACATCATGCCGAAGGTCAGCTCCGGGTGACGGTCCGCCTCGGCGTTCATCTCGCGCACTTGCAGGGTGTAGACCCCGGCGGGCTTCTCCACCATGACGTGCAGCCCGTTTTTGAATGCTTCAATCGCCAGCGGCGGATGCTGATAGTGCGGCGTGGCAATCAGCACGGCTTCGCACGCGCCGCTATGGATGAGATCTACGCCCTCCTCAAAAACCTTCACGCCGGGGAGGTTTTCCTTCGCCCACTCGCGGCGCGCCGGATTACGGTCAGCCACCGCCGTGATTTCGATTTCCGGCATCAAGCCGTCCAGATAGTTCTTGCTGTGACCCGTGCCCATATTGCCGACGCCGACAATACCCAATTTCACCTTTGCCATCGCTCAATACCCCATCTTTCTCACATTGTCATAGCTGCGCTTCAAGCAGTCAAACGCGCTTTCGCCGTAGCAGTCATCCTGTTCGACGAGCATATACTTCGTCTTGCCCAGCGTTTGCAGCTTTTCCAGAATCTTCGGGAAGTTCAGATTGCCCTCGCCGACGACCGCCTTGCGCTGGTCGAAGCCGTTCACGGACATGTCTTTCAGGTGGACGCAGGGGATGCGGTCTTGCAGGATGTCAATCCATTCCAGCACATCCGCGCCCGCCGCCTGCACCCAGTAGGTATCCAGCGTCACGCCCATCAAGTCCGCCGGCATCTGTTCCAGCAGCACGTCCATAATCCGACGGCCGTCGCGCAGGCGCGTCCATTCCAGATTGTGATTGTGGTACATCAGCAGTTTGCCCGCATCGCGCATCTTCTTCGCGGGGGTCGTGAAGTCTTTCGCGAACTGGTCAATCCACTCTGCGCGCTGGTACTTCGGGTTCATCATGCCGATGCCGATGTAGTCGCAGCCAAGGATGTCATGGTCGCGGATGACGCCCTCCGGGTCGGCAATCATGCGATCCGGGTTCGTATGCGTCAGAACGATTTTCAGCCCGTATTCATCGCAGATGTCCCGCTGCGCCTGAACCGGCACATTGCCCACCGCCGACAGCTGCACGCAGGTATAGCCGATTTCCGCAATGCGCTTCATCGCCTCCCGGAAGTCCCACGTCGTCTGCATATAGTCCCGCACGGTAAATGTCTGCGCACCCAGTTCCATTTTCATCTGAAATTCTCCTTTCTATCCCGTCAATGTTATTTCAGAAGCACCAATGCTTCATAAGGCTGCAAGGTGATGGTCTGCTCCGTCTGCTGTGTCCGCCCGGTGTTGGAAATCAGCACCTGCGCGCCCGCGAAGCCCGCCGGCATTGTCCATTCTCGCGTCTGCTCCTTGAAGTTGCACATCACGAGCAGTTGCGCATCATCCAGCGTGCGCGTATAAATGAACAGTGCCGGGTCGTCCTTTTCCAGCAGTTCATAGCGCCCATGCACAATCACAGGGTGCGCCTTGCGCAGGCGGATGAGCTTCTGGAAGTAGTAGAACGTTGAATCCGGGTCAGCCATCGCCGCCGCCGCGTTGACCTCCGTGTAGTTCGGATTGACGCGAATCCACGGCGTGCCGCAGGTGAATCCGGCATTCGGGCTGTCGTTCCACTGCATGGGCGTGCGGGCATTGTCGCGGCTCTTGAACAGCAGGTAGGGGAAGAACTCGTCGTGCGTGAGCGGCCCGTCCGTCACCCAGCGGCGATACCCGTTCAGGCTGTCAATATCCCGGAACTCGTCCAGCGACTGGAACGGACAGTTCGTCATGCCCAGCTCTTCGCCCTGATAGATATAAGGTGTACCCTCCATCATGTGCAGGCAGGTTGCCAGCATTTTCGCGCTGCGGACGCGCCACTGCGGGCGGTCATCGCCGAACGCGGACACGGTGCGCGGCTGGTCGTGGTTGCCAAGGAAAAGACTGTTCCACGCCTTGCCGTGCAGCTCCGTCTGCCATTTGCTCAGCACCTTTTTCAGGAACAGCATCGGAATCTGCTCCGTGCGCCACGCCCCGTATTTTCCGGCGACGTCCACATGCTCGAACTGGAATACCATGCTCAGCTCATGCGAATCCTCTCCGGCGTACTTTTGCGCCTCCTCGATGGTCACGCCCGCCGTTTCACCCACGGTCATCAGGTCATAGCGGGACAGCACCCGCTCGTTCATTTCCTTCAGGTATTCATGCACATGCGGACCGTGAATGCAGTATGCGCCAAAGTTTCCATAACCGCCGACGGGGGCGTTCGGGTCATCCGGCATTTCATCGGGTTTAGAAATCATGCTTATGACATCCATGCGGAAGCCGTCCACGCCCTTGTCGCACCACCATGTCATCATGCGGTACACATCGTCGCGCAGTTTCGGATTCTTCCAATTCAAATCGGGCTGCTGCGGTGCGAACAGGTGCAGATAGTACATGTTCGTTTCCGGGTCAAGCTGCCACGCCGATCCGCCGAAGCACGAACCCCAGTTGTTCGGCGCACTGCCGTCCTCTTTCGGTTCGCGCCAGATGTAGTAGTCGCGATAAGGGTTATCCTTGCTCTTCCGACTCTCCACGAACCACGGATGCTGGTCGGACGAGTGGTTGACAACCAAGTCCATCACGATGCGAATGCCACGCCGATGCGCCTGTTTAAGCAGCTCATCGAAATCCGCCATCGTGCCGAATTCCGGCTGAATCGCCTGATAATCGCTGATGTCATAGCCGTTATCGACGTTCGGGGACTGGTACACAGGCGACAGCCAAATCACATCGATGCCCAGCTCCTGCAAGTAGTCCAGCCGCGAGGTAACTCCCTGCAAATCGCCGATGCCGTCGCCGTTTGCATCCATGAAGCTGCGCGGATAGACTTGATAGACGACGGCTTCCTTCCACCATGCGTCCTTCATGACTGATTCTCCTTTTTCATTGCTGATAGACCCGCCGGGATAGTGACCGAAGCCGTTCGCCGCGCTGCTGGTCGGTATAATACTATTTCCGAATTCACCTGCACCATCTGCTCGCGCCTTTTCCATTCTGGCGTCCGGTCGTTCCACTTAGCGTAGCGCTGCTACGCTGCGTTTCACTCCCGTTAGCCAGAATGAAAAATTCGCTTCGCATTTTGGCGCATTCTCATTTGGAAATAGTATAAATCAGCAGCACGTTGGGGCGGCGAAGAGATTCATAGGTTCTTCCTCCGCGGTATCAGAATTTCTCAAATGCCACGCCGTCGTCGGGATTCAGGACGCTGTTGTCCTTGATGTACTGCACAATCTCGTCCACATACCCGAACGCCAGCCCGACGCAGGTGTCCGCCGAGCCGTAGTAGATGGCAATACGCCCGGTGTCCGCATCCTGAACCGTCGCGCAGGGGAAGACGACATTCGGCACGAAGCCGCTGACTTCATAGGGCATTTCCGGCGTCAGCAGATAATTCTCGCACCGGTACAGCACCTTCGACGGCTCATCCCGGTCAAGAATCGCGCCGCCCATGGAGTACACAAAACCGTTGCAGGTGCTGGCGACGCCGTGGAAGAACATCAGCCAGCCTTCCGTCGTCTCAATCGGACACGCGCCCGCGCCGATTTTCACCGCTTCCCACCACATCGGGCCGCGGCTCATCACATGCCGGTGGCGTCCCCAGTAAATCAGGTCGGGGCTTTCGGAGAGGAAGATGTCCCCGAACGGCGTATGCGCGGAGTCCGACGGGCGCGACAGCATCTTGTACATGCCGCCGATTTTCCGCAGGAGGAGCACGGCATTGCGGTTATAGGGGATAAACGGGTTCTCCATGCGCGTGAAGTGCTCGAAGTCCTTCGTCTTCGCCATGCCGATAGCCGCGCCGTGGAAGTCCGTACACCAGATGATATAGTAAGTATCCTCCACTTTCACCAGCCGCGGGTCATAGGCGTAGTTAGGCATCCACGGCTCGCCGTTTTCGTCCACGAACTGCACGCGCTCGCGGTCTACATTCCAGTGAATGCCATCCTTGGAGCGTCCCAGATACACATGCGGCACGCCATTGACCTGCTCGCCGCGCAGCACGGCGATATACCCATCCTGCCACGGCACGACCGCGCTGTTAAAAATGCGCCCGATTTTCGGCGTGGGATTGCGCCCCATGACGGGGTTTTCGGTGTAGCGCCATAGCACCGCACCTTCTTCAAGGTCAGCCGGGCGCTCCTGCCACGGGATATTCGGCAGGGATTGTCCATTAATTATCTTAATTTCGCTCATAAGGATCGTCCTTCCTGCTTAATTTCGCGTTTTTTACAAATTTTCTCCGTTCGTTGCCATAACCTGCTGATACCAGTATGCGCTGTCCTTCAAAATGCGCTCCTGCGTCTGATAATTCACATAAACCAGACCGAAGCGCTCCTGATACCCATGCGCCCACTCGAAATTATCGAAGAAGCTCCAATAGAAGTAGCCCAGCACCGGCACACCGTCCGCTACCGCCTGACCCAGCGCACGCAGATAGCGGTGCATGTAGTCCTGCCGATTCGGGTCATGCACTTTGCCGTCCAGACTGACCGCATCGTGGGCATCCATGCCGTTTTCGGTAATCAGAATCGGCGTATGATAGCGCTCATAGAGGAAGCGCGGCCCCCAGTACAGCCCGTCTTCATTGATGGGCCATTCCAAGGCGTTATGCGGATGACCCGCCGGGTAGCGCACATGCTCCGGCTTGCCGTCCGCTCCCCTGCGCCACCACTGCCCCTGATAGATGTTCTGCCCGTAGAAGTCCAGCGGCTGCTGGATGGTTTTCAAGTCCTCCTGCCAGCCGTCAGGAAGGTACTGCTCGTAGCCGACCAGCCCATCCGCCGGGTACTGCCCCAGCATCACCGGGTCAGAGAACCACGCAATATTCCACGCAGGCCCGACTTTCTCGTCAATATGGACGGTAAAATACTCCTTGCGGGCGGCGGCGATGTCCTCCGGCGAATTCGTATACGGCACGCACGGGTCGCCGCAGGGGGCATAGCCGACGCGAACGCCGGGGACGTGCGCCCGAAGCACCTGAACCGCGCGCCCATGCGCCAGCATCAGGTGATGCGCCGCGCGAACGATGTCCGCCGCGCAGCATTTCAGCCCCGGCGCGTGAACGCCCAGCGCATACCCTGAACCAATGATGCACTGCGGCTCATTGATGGTGATGAAATCCTTCACGCGGTCGCCCAGCGCATCCGCGACGATGGTCGTATAGTTTGCGAACCATTCCGGCATATCAGGACTCAGCCATCCGCCGCGCAGATGCAGCGCATAGGGTAAATCCCAGTGATAGAGCGTGCAGAAGGGGCGGATGCCGTTTTCCAGCAGGCAGTCCACCAGCTCGGAATAGAACGCAAGTCCCTTTTCGTTGACCGCGCCCGTGCCGTCGGGGAGGATTCTTCCCCACGAAATGGAGAAGCGGTAGTTGCGAATCCCCATCTTTGCCATCAGGCGGATGTCCTCGCGGAAGCGATGGTAGTGGTCAATCGCTACATCGCCGTTCGAGCGGTCTTTCACCGTGCCCGGTGCGTGCGTGAATACGTCCCAGATGGATTTGCCCTTGCCGTCTTCATTCACTGCACCCTCAATCTGATAGGAGGACGTTGCTGTTCCCCACAGGAAGTTTTTCGGAAACTGCATACTTTTGCCCTTTCTCCCTTACGGGATGTAATTCTTCCAGATATTCGCCGCGCGCGCCGGGTCGGACACAAACAGGAACCGATCCGGGTCTTCCTCGAACTGGCGGTAAATCGACTTGCCCTTTTCCAGCCCCAAATCGCTGTAATCGCGCGGAGGCTTGATGGTCAACTGACTGGTATGATAAGCGGGATTGGGTGTCCAGCGAAGTTTGCCCTCCGCCGTCAGCAGCGGAAACCACGCAATGCCTCCATGACGGCGGACGTCGGCGTACTCAAAGCCATAATCGCGGTCGCACCATGCGCCGAAAGTCAGCGGCTGCTTGGGGTCAGCGCTGATGGTGGCATGAACCCACCCTGGCGGCACAATCACCACATCGCCCGCGCCTGCCTCAACCGCGAAGCACCGTCCGGGGTCATCCTGCCCCGATTCCTGCATATAAATCACAGCTTTGCCCGTCCAAATCTCATAGACCTCAGGCGTAGACCACCCGCAATGTGCGGAAACCTTATGAATATGCCCCTGACTGCGGATGGGTTCATCGCCCAACTGCCCGGCGGCATACGTCACGACGCCATAGAGGAGCATCCGCTGCTGCATGGCGGGCAAGTCCTTCTTGCGCCCGACGTCCATCATGATGGCATAGACGTTTTCCGGCCCATCGCAATTCGGGTCGCGAAGGCTCTTGCGGACGCTGTCGAGCTTGCGGAACTCTGTGCCTTTATCGAAGCAGTCCGCCCCCAGCCGGAAGCCCTCATCCACCGACAGCGGCGTAATATCGAATCCGGGATCAAAATCAAGTTTCATGGTGTTTTTCCTCTTCTGATAATGATTGTGTGTGTCATATTGGACACAGAATCATTACTCGCGGCGAAAACCAAGCAGCATGGCAGTGTCCGCTGCGAGGGGGGCAAGGGGGCAATCGCAAACTTCGTTTGTTTTCATTGCCCCCTTGTCGCCTTCGCAGGCGCGAAATCCCCTGCTTGATAAATGTAGTTGTTTTTCCTTTTTTCAAAGTGGTCTTTGGCATAGTTCCAGAGGGCTTCCCGATCGCTACACCCGCACAAATGCTTTCACCGTCGCCAGGTTCTTTCCGATACTCTTCCCATACGGTGCAACCGTATACCTTCCCACCGCCGCCGGAACAATAAACGTCTCCGCATAGTGCACCACAAACGGCGCAAATTTCCCTTCCGGACTCTCTACCACCGCTTCTTCACCTTCCACCAGATTCAGCACATTCACGCTTCCGCCCGTCTCATGCTCCACCTTCCGGTCAAACCAGTGCCGCCGCGTCTCAATGAACTCCCGTTCGTGCAGCCCGGTGCGTTCCTCACGGATGCCCTCTTCCTCGTGAATCACCTCCACGCGGTTGACAAGATTTTTCTGCACCCAGTCTGTATCGCGGTCGAACTGAATGTTCTTCATGCCATGCGCAAGGTGAATCGGGCGCGGGCGTCCATCCAGCCCAAGGCGCCCCCAATCCCAGAGCTTGAAGGTGAAGATATAGGGCGTCGCGCTGATTTCCAGCACCATGCAGTCCTTGCCGGAGCAGTGTATTGTTCCGGCGGGAATCAGGAAGTGGTCGTGCTTTTTCGCCGGGATAACGTTGACGAAGCGTTCCGCGTCGAACTGCCCGGTCTGCTGACTGTCTTCCAGCGCCTTCTGGAATTCTTCCGGCTGAATGCCCGTCTTGCAGCCCAGATAGACATGCGTGTCAGCGTTTTCCACCGCGTCGAGGATGTAGTAGCTTTCGTCCTGCGTGTAGTGCATCCCGAACGTGTCCTGAATGTACTCGGTCAGCGGATGCACCTGCAAGCTCAGGTTTCCGCCGCCGATGGTGTCCAGAAAGTCAAAGCGAATCGGGAATTCCGTGCCGAAGCGCGCGTGAACCTTGTCACCCAAGAGCGCTTTCGCTTCCTCATGCACCAGATTGATGGCGGGTGTTTCCACAACGATGCCGTCCACATCCAGCAGGAGGCTGTTTTCCTCCGGCACGCCATCGAAGCTCCATGCGTAATTGGGCTTTTCCGGGTCAAGCCCGCAGACGGACTTCATCCACTGCCCGCCCCAGACGCCGGGGTCGAAATACGGCGCAACGCGGAAGGGCTGCGTGACCGCCTGTTTGAGCGCATCGCGGTAGCAGTCGCCGGTCATCATGCGGGGCGTCTCGGCGTCGTTGGTGTCCAGCAGGTAGTCAATGTGCGAATGCAGCGTCCGCTTATGGCGGTCGAGGACGCGCCATTCGATGAAGTAGCCGCGCTTATATTTGCGCAGCGGGTCTTCGCCATAGTTGTCATTGAGCCAGTTTGCCAGTTTGCCGGAGCGGAAGCGGAGCTGGATTTCCCAGCGCGCCATGTCCGCATACACCAGTACATCGGGATGCTCGCACAGCAACGCCGCGCCGACGCCGAACACCAGCCGGACACCGTGCACCAATGCGATTTCCTGCCGAAGCACCGCTACCCGTTCCATGTCGAAGAACTGCTCGATGCGGTAGTGCGCCATGATGCCGAACACACGGTCATCGGTCAGGTGGTCTTTCAGCATGGCATTGACCTGCTCTTTGGGGAGCGTCGCCTGTGCCGTGCAGAAGACGCGCGACGGGTTCAGCTGCTCTGTCAGCGCGCTCAGCACATCCGATTCCCACACGCCGTGATAGCAGTCCACGCAAACGACGGCGTCGGGCTTGCCCACAATGGCTTTGCGCAGCTGTGCGCCGATAGCTTCCCAGCCCTGCCATGCGCTGACACCCTTTGTCCGCACATGGAGGACAGGACGCTTATCGTAATTGCTTTTTCTCATGCCTGCCCCTCCTGAACCAGCGTCGGGACGCCGCCGACGTTCATCAGCCGCGCGGTGAAGCCATGTTCGGCGATGGACGCATAGTCATGTCCCGCGTCGGACGGCCAGCACGCGCCGACGCGCAGGGGCGTGTCGCCCGTATTGGCGAGGCGGTGCGCGATGTAGCCGGGGATATAGTGGAGGCTGCCGGGCTGCATCGGCTCGAACCAGCACTTGCCGCTTTCATCCATGAGGATGAGCGCGCCCGTGCCCTGAATGCACCAGTAATATTCGCCGCATTCCCGCCGCGCGTGATAATGTCCCTTGGTCATGAAGTATTCGCCGCCGACCTGACCGGGCATGACGTTGCTCGTGCCGAAAAACAGACCGCCGGGCGTTCCGTCTTTGACCGCCATATGGCTCTGAACTTCATAGACGATGGTTGCAGGGTTCATTTGGGCGCGGGCGGCTTCGTCCTGAAATACGTTTTTGAGGTCGCCGAGTGTCCGTTTGGATTCGCTGATATTGTCACCGCTCAGGTAGCCGCTGAGTAGGTCAACCATCGTTCCGTTCATGGTGAGCTTTTTCTCCTTTGTTTGTACTGTTTCTGCATAGTATTGCGCTTTTGGAGCAGAGGGTTTCGCCTCTGCGGAGGCGACCAAAGGGCAATGAAAACAGACGAAGTCTGCGATCGCCCCTGGACTGCTTCGGATGCACATCTATGTTTATTGATTTTTTCCGCAGCAGGGAATTTCGCCTCTGCGGAGGCGGCAAGGTGCCTTAAATCAATACCGGCGCATCCAGCCCAATGCCGTCCACGGTCAAAATCGGGCGCTCGGTCGTGTGCGCGGTGAAGTCGTCGAAGCCGATGCGGAAGCGGCGAGACCACTGTACCCGCGTCTGCCAGCGCTCGCCGGGGAGGAGCGTGCGGAAGTTGTCGTCGCGCACCAGATTCCATTCGTCCGACGCATCCGTGATGTCCGCAAACAGCACGGCCGTGTCGCCCGTGTTGCGCACCTCAATGACGGCGCTGTCCGGGGATGTTTCCAGCGCCCGCGCGGTCAGGTGTCCGCCATGCAGGGATGCCGCCGCGCGGTAGGGGCGATTGTTCTCGCAGGAGAAGTAGTATTCATTGACGGCGGTTCTTTCGCCCAACCGCACTGTCAGGCGCACCAGCACCAGTCCATCCGCCGTCTGCGGCATGACGAACGCGACGTCGCCCACGCGGTTGACCGCAGCAGCCGCCAAGTGCGCTGTGCGGGTTTCTTCGGCATAGGTCGCGCCATCCAGACCACGCACAGACCACGCGACTTCCGCGTCGCCCGCAATGCCGCTGTCCGTCAGTACTGTCAGGGGAAGTTCCACCGCCGTTCCTGCTGCGTAGTCCAAGCGGCGGTAATCCAGCGTTGGATGCAGGGGCGCAAAGGCGTCCTTCGTCCAGTAATACGCCTGTTTCTCATGCCCGTAATAATCGACAATGGACGTGCAGGAGAGATTCGGCCACGGCTCGCTGAGCTGCCAGATGATGCTGCCGCTGTTATGCCACTTGCGGCGCTGGTTGCTCTCCAGAATGAAGCGCAGCCCCTCCGCCTGCATCCACTGGCTGAGGCGGATATAGCGCCGGATGTCCTCCACATGTCCGAACATGGTTTCCTCGCGGTCGTAGGTGCACCACCAGTCGCCGTGGAAGCGCCAGAGGTCGTTGTCCTTCATGCGCTCCGGCTTCGTCGGGCATTTTGACAGCGTCCGCGCAACGGTTTGCATACTGCTCATGCCGTCGCAGCCGAATTCGCTGTGCAGCAGACTGTCCGTATCGCCGAAATAGCTGTACTGTCGCCCGTTGCCCTGATACTGCCACCAGCCGTGCACATCATGGCTTCTGCCCGGTGTGCGAGAAATGTGCGCTTCCGGGCCGGAGGGCGACGTCGGCACGAATATCCGCGCCGGGTCAAGCGTCCTAACCAAGTCTGCCAACATCGCGATGTTCTTGTTTTCCAGCGTCATGGGCTTGCGGTTCTCGTCCATCAGCTCGTTGCCGCCGCTCCAAATGACCAGAGATGTATGATTGCGCTTGACTTTCAGCGCGTGAACCGCTGACTGCCGCAGGAGTGTGAGAAAATGCGGCAGTTCCGACGGAATGTTGTCCACGCCGGAGGAGGACTGAATGAATTCCTGCCAGACCAGCAGACCCAGCTCGTCGCAGAGGCGGTAGAACGTTTCCGTCTCAATCACGCCCCCGCCCCAGACGCGCACGATGTTCACATTCAGCCGCTTCGCTTGATGCAGTTGATATGCGACCTGTTCCGCCGGAATATCGCCGTAGATATGATCCATCGGCGTGATATTGACGCCCTTCATATAGGCGCGCTCGCCGTTCATGATAATGGTATAGGGGAGCGCACCCGCCGGGGCGTCCTCATTCTGAATCATCTCGAAGTGGCGGATGCCTTGGCGCATCGTCCGCTCGTCCAGCACGGTTTCGCCGTTTCGGAGCGTCAGCGTCACGTCATAGAGCGGCTGTTCGCCCAGCCCGTTGGGATACCACAGTTCCGGTGCCGGGATGGTCAGCGTTCCAGCGAATGCGCCGTCCTGCACGGGCAGTGTCGCCGCGGCTTTCTCTGTGCCGTCCTTTGCGCAGCGTACCGCCACCGTCAACGGCAGATTGCCATCCGCATGGGTTGTGCCGGAAATATGCAGCAGCCCCATGCCGTCCGCTGCGTCCGAATGCACATAAAGGTCGTCCAGCGCGGCTTCGTCCTCCAAAATCAGCGATACATCCTGCCAGATGCCCAGATTGACCAGCCGGGTGCTGAAATCCCACTTATACCCGAAGCGGCTCTTCTGCGTCGAAGTCTGGCTTGTGCGCCCAATCTGCCCCATTTCGTCCGGCGCATGGAGAATCAGCACATCCAGCACGAAATGCTCCGCCGTCTGCAGAAGGTCGGTCATGTCAAAGGCGAAATCCTCATACATGCCCTCGTGTTCGCCCAGCAGATGCCCGTTCAGGTAGACCATGCAGGCATAATCGACACCCTCGAAGTGCAGGAGGGTCTTGTGGTGCGCGGGGATGTCCCGGCGGTCGAACTCGCGGCGGTAAATCCACCAGCGGTTTTCTATCCACTCGCACTTCAAGCTGTTCATGTCCACATAAGGGTGGTCGATATAGCCTGCCTGATACAGCGCGCGCGCCACGCCGCCGGGAACCTGCGCGTCCATCCAGCCGGTTACGCCTTCCAGCGGCTTGCCGGTTTCCATGCTCTTATCGCGCAGCGGCACATAGGATGCTGTGCCTTTGAGCTGCCAAGTGCCGTTTAGGGAAATCTGCTCACGCATGTGTTCGTTCTCCTTTTTCCCGTCTTACCTGATTATCCAGAATTGATACACAGGGATTTCGCCTCTGCGGAGGCGCCGCCACTTTTAGGGTTTACCCCCATCGGTTAACGCCAGAAATATCTGCTTATACCGCAGCTCGACTTATTTGGAAGTGATATTTCATTCCCATCGCATCGCGCGCCCAAGCGCGGTCTTTTCCGCTTCCGGCGGCAGGGACGCTTCGTGAATCATCGTCGTCAGACGCTGATGCCACGCAACATCCCGCCACATGCCGCAGAACTGCGGCGCGGCGAAGTTGCTCGTCGCCATCAGCGCCCACTGCCCTGTCTGACACGCCGTCTCTACGCCCAGCGCACACAGGTCTTTCACCCAGCCCCACGGGAGCATCGGGAAATCCTTGTAGTCCGTGATGCCCCAGCACTCGGTCGTCGCCAGCGGAAGCCCTGCGGCTTTCGCGTCCGCCGCGAGCGTCTGAATGCCGTCCACAAGCAGCTGCTTCCAATAATCTTCCTTGTTGTGGTACACATCCAGCGCGTGGTCAGCCAGCAGGTGATACGCTTCCTCGGTGAATCGCCCGTCCTTCGCCTGACCGACCTCGCGATAGAACTGCTGCTTGTTCAGCTTCGTCATCCAGATATGGTGCTCCGCCAAATCGAAGAAGGAGAGGTCGCGTTCGCGGTAGAAGTGCGTATTCTCGCCGTCGAAGGAGAAGCAGTACGGCAAATCAGGGTATTCTTGACGGACGAGCGCAATCGCCGTGCGCATATAGTCCATCGCGGCGTCGGTATGCCAGCAGCTCCACGTCATCCACGGCGGGTCATTGCGGAAGTACGGTGACCAGAAGTCGCCGGGGAACTCATTGCAGAGGTCAACATAGAGGATGGTGTCCATCAGCCCGGCGTTCGCAATCAGGCGAAGGGTATCAATCCAGCATTTTGCCATCGCCTGCGGGGTGCTGAGCGCCATGCGGACGTTATCGGCGTCTTCGCGGAACCAGCTGCTGAGGGCGACCTTGATGCGGCGCGCGCGGCAGGCTTTCAGGAAGTCGATGAGTGCAGGAAAGAGCCGAACGCGGACTTTATAGGGGCTGCCCCAGTTATTGGAATACCAGACAGGCAGGAGCAGCCATTCTTTTTCAGGGGCTTGGGACAGCAGGTGGGGGAATGCGTCGATGCGGACGGCATCATAGCCGCGTTCCTTGACGCCGTCGAGGACAGCGTTCCAGTCCTCAAAGCCTGCGCCGTCCCAGCGGCGTTCAATCCATGAAAAATCCCACATGGTGATGGCGAGGGGGTGAAGCATGTGTTTTGCCTCCCGTTGATGGGGTTGGGAATGCCTTGGTGCAGCGTCGGAAGGGACGTCCGGTGCTGGACGGAAGCATTCGCAGAAGTGCGCGGTATTTGCGGAAAATAAGCAGCTTGTTTTTGCTGTAGCCTTTTAGATTTGGCGTACGCTAAAATCGAAAAGCAGGGAGCTTCCATTCTCAGAAAGCTCCCTGCTGCCTGAAAATGCAGACGGGTGATTGCGGGTCAAGCACTGACCCGTGGATGGATTACTTCAGGAATTCTTCCGTCAGTTCCGCAGCCAGCTTGTCGCCTTCTTCGCGATGTTCATTCACGAAGTCGTTCCAAACCGTTTCCGGATTGTCGGAGATGACCGCCTGAATGATGATATCGCGGATGTTGTTGATGACGGCAGAACGGAAGGAGTAATACGCTTCGTTCTTGGTGTTGGTCAGGTTATAGTCCGTCGGAGCGAATGTTGCGTTGGATTCCCACGTCTTCATGTTCGTGGTGAACAGGTCATTGATGATGTAGGAAGAGTAAGAGGGGTTGCCGGGGAGGTAGACGTCCAAGCCTTCGAGGACGAAGTACTTCTGGAAGGCGCGCTCCTGCACGATGTAGTACTTGCTGCCGGTGGCGGCGATGTCTGCATCGGTGTAGTTCAGAACGACGTTGCCGTCCGCGTCGTAGTCCCAGTCTTCACCCTTCACGCCGTAAGCGTAGGTTTCAATCTGTTCCTGTTCGAGCAGCCAGTTGCCGACCGCCAGCCAGCGATCCATGACTTCGTCGCGGCAGTTCGCGGAGAAGGCGAACGCAGCCCACCACTCGTCGATCTGGCTGACATGGAACGTGCCGTCGGGCGCTTCGAGGCAGATGATGCCGAGGTCTTCTTCGGTGAAGCCTTCGACGTTGGTCGCGAGGGTACGGGCAGTCGTCTGCAGGATGGTCGCGCCGAGGTTGCCGTACAGGACAGCCGAACGGCCCGCGAGGAAGCGTTCACGACCCGCGTTGTTGGAGTCGTTGTAGCTGTCCATCGCCAGCAGACCGTCGTCGTAGAGGGTTTTAATCTGCTTGATGGCTTCCAGAGAGGAGGGGTCTTCCGCGCTCCAGTAATACTGGCCATCCACGATGTCGAAGGAGCCGATGCGCTGATTCCACAGCTGCGCCAGCATCGCCCAGTGCTTGCCGCCGTTGTCCAGATCAAGCGGAACGAGCTTATCGCCCATGTGACCCGGATCCTTTTCCTTCACGTCGCGCAGGTATGCCACGAATTCGTCGTAGGTCAAGGTCTGGACAGGCGCCCAGTCATAGCCCATCGCCTTCGCCCAGTCGCGGCGATACGCGAACATGTAGGTGGTGTAGAGGTTGACGGGGTTGCTGTTCTTAATCTTGGGGAAGGTGTACAGCTTGCCATCGACGCGGAACTGGTCGAAGCAGGTGTAGCTGTTGATGAGCTTTTCCAGATTCGGGTACGCAGACATGTCGTCCGGCAGCGCCTTGAACACGCCCTCTTCCACCCATTCGAGGTACTCATCCTTATTCAGGTTGTACCACGCGATGACTTCCGGCAGACTCTGGGTGTATGCCAGCGTGCGGGTGGATTCATCCCAAGAATCCCACGCGACAAGCTGGATTTCAAAGTCGAAGTTGAACTTCTCCATCGCCTGCTTCACCAGCGGCCAGTTGAACATGTCGTCCGAGCCGTCGATGGTGAAGACCTTGAAGGTCAGGTGTTCGGCGTAGGGATTCTCTTCCGCCAATGCGGGCGTCGCAGCCAGCATGATGGGGAGAATCATTGCCAGAGACAGAACCAGAGACAGAAACCGTTTCATGTAGGAATACCTCCTTTTTATGTCCTATCATCCTTGCCGGATGAATAGAAATCAACGGAAAGAGAAGCTAAGCCTTAAGACTTAATCGCCCCAATCATAACGCCCTTTGCAAAATACTTTTGCAGGAAAGGATACACGCACATGATGGGCAGCATCGTCACAATCACCGCCGCCGCCTTCATGCCGTCGGCGTATGTGCGGCGCCCCAGCTCCGCCGGAACATCCGCCGCCAGCGCACTGCTCGTCCACAGAATCTGCCGCAGTTCCAGCTGCATCGGCCACATCTTGCTGTCGAGGAACAGCAGGTTGCTCCAGAACCATTCGTTCCAGCGGTCAACGATGAAGTACAGCGTCACCGTCGCCAATGCGGGCTTCATCAGCGGCAGGTCAATCTGCCAGAAGATGCGGAAAGGGCTTGCACCGTCGAGCATTGCCGCTTCCTCCAAATCCGGCGGCAGAGACTCGAAGAAGTTGCGCAGGATAATCATGTTGAACGCATTGAACGCCAGCGCAATGACCACGGCGAAGCGGTTGCCGTACAGCCCCAAGTCCTTAACCAGCAGGAAGAAGGGGACAACGCCGCCGCCGAAGTACATGGTGAAGACAATCATGTTCTGGAACAGCGCGCGTCCGGGGTAGTTCTTCTTGCTCAGCCCATACGCCAAGGTTGTGGCGAGGAACATGCTGAAAATCGTACCTGTCACCGTGTACAGCACGGAGTTGAAGAACGAGCGCAGCAGGCCCGTGCCGACGAAGATGTCGCGGTAGTTGCCTATAGTCGGACTCTGCGGCCAGAGCGTCGTGCCGTTCATGATGAATTCCTGCTGTGTGAGGAAGGAACGGACGATGGTGTAGTAGAAGGGGACGATGACGATGAACGCCAGAATCAGCAGGAAGATGATGTTGAAGACATCGAACGCCGTCGTTTTTTGGAGCTTGCGTTTCTTCCGCGCGATTTCCCGTTCAAGCTGTTTCTCCGCTTTTTTCGAGGAAATTGCTGTCATTACATGATGCCTCCTTCCCCAAGTGCTTTCGCCAGCTTGTTTGCCAGCAGCAGGAAAGCGAAGTTGATGACGGATTTCGACAAGCCGATCGCGGTGGAGAAGCCGTATTTCGGTTTTTCCTGGAAGGTGATGCGGTAGATGTAGGTGTCAATCGTCTCCGCCGCGTCGCGCACAACCGCATTGGTCATGTTCAGGATTTGGTCATAGCCCTTGCTCATGATGCCGCCGAACGCCAGAATGAGCAGAATCACCGCCGTCGAGCGGATTTCCGGCCATGTGATGTACCACATCTTGTGGAAGCGGTTTGCGCCGTCCACCTCGGCGGCTTCGTAGAGTTCCGGGCTGATGCCCGCGATGCCAGCCAGATACAGGATGGCTGACCAGCCAGTTCCCTTCCAGATGCTTGTCGCATACAGCAGGGGACGAATCAAACTCTTGTCTGTCAAGAAGCCGTATGTCTGTCCTCCGGATGCGCGAATCAGGCTGTTGATGACGCCCTCGCCTGCGAAAATCGTCGTCATCAAGCCACCGACGATAACCCAGCTTAGGAAGTTCGGGAAGGTGTAAATCACCTGCAAGGTATTCTTGTAGTGCCGACTCCGCAGTTCGTTGAGCAGCAGCGCCAGAATGATCGGGCCGGGGAAGCCGGTAATGATGTACGCCAGACCCATGCGGATGGTGTTGAAGAACGCCGCGTTGAACTTCTTGTCCTTGAACATCATCGCGAAGTTATTATACCACGGATTCGCCCACGGACTGCCCAGAATGCCCTTGCTGATTTTGTAGTCCTTGAAGGCGACCACCAGACCATACATCGGGCCGTAGCAGAACAGCAGGACGAACGCAATGCCCGGCAGCAGGAAGAGATACACCCAGCGGTTCTTCCAGATCCGCTTGCCCAGGGACTGCCGACGCCCTGATTCAATCAACGCATGTTCTTTCGCCATGCCATCAGCCACCCGCTTTCTTGTTTTTGTGCATGGCTTTATTTTATCGCTTTTTGCCCGAAAAGGAATGCACTGTTTTCGGTTTGCACCCTCAATATTTTCGGTTTGGCTACATTTAGACCAGATTATACATTTTCGGCAGTGGACAAGCGAAAACTTCCCTGCTATAATAAGAACATCTTCCTGCTAAAAAGGGTTGCTTTCATAAGTTTCTGGATGTACTCCCGATGAAGCCGTTCGGGAGGAAGGAGGACGAGGATGTACCGCATTCTGATTGTTGATGACGAGCCGATGGCGCTGTATTCCACCGCACACGCCTTTCCGTGGGCGGACTGGGGCTTTGACCCGCCCGTGCTGATGACGGAAGCGCCCGCTGCGCTGGACAAGCTGCGCACGGAACGCTTCGACGCCGCAATTGTGGACATTCGGATGCCGCAGATGACGGGCATTGACCTGATTCGCCTGTCCGGGGAAGCAGGCTTGCAGACGGTGTTCATCGTCCTGAGCGGGTATTCCGATTTCAGCTATGTGCAGACAGCGCTGCGGCTGTCCGCATTCGACTACTGCCTGAAACCGATTTTGCCCGATGCGGCGCAGGCTGCACTGGAACGCTTGTCGGGCCGCATCCACGACATCCGTGTGGGGAGCGACCCGGCGTTTCTGGCGACGCTGAGCAGTACGGCGCCGCTCAAACCGCTTTTTACGCAGCGCGGACTGCCCGTGCCGGAAGGGATGTTGTCCATGGTGCTTTTGTCCGCGGAGAAGCCAGAGACGCTTCCGCCGCTGCTGAACGGGTTTCAGGCGTCTCTGTCCTTCTGGGCGGACGCGAACGAAGTGCTGCTGTTCACGCCGATGCCGGAGCAGGCGCTGCTGTCCGCCCTGCCGAAGTCGCCCGACGTGCGTGTGTGCTACACTGTGCCTGTATCGCAGGACGTCCTCAATCCTGTCCGGCAATTGCAGCTGCTTCGGCAGACGATGGCGGAGGCGCAGCCTGGTCAGGCGCCGGTATCCATCTACGTCAACGACTGCAGTCCGACGTTTTTCGACATGCTGAACTACGTCGATGAGCATTTGAGCGACGAATTGTCCCTCCAAAGGCTTTCGGCGCAGTTTCACCTGAACTACACCTATTGTAGTGAGTTGTTTCGCGCCATCACGGGCGCGACGTTCACTAAGTACCTATCCAGCCACCGCATGGAGCGCGCGCGGACGCTGATTATCACGACGTCCATGAGCATCTCCGAAATCGCGCGGCAGACGGGGTACAGCAACTACAACCACTTTTCCGCCACCTTCAAGACGTATTTCGGGCAGACGCCGGGCGCGTACCGCACAGCGCATCAAGAAGGGAGTGTGCGCTGACATATGCGCAAGCATTTCAGTTCTCTGCGCAGCCAGATGACGCTGCTGACGACTGGCACGGTGCTGGCGGTGGTGATTCTGGCGACGGTGTTTTACAGCAGCGCCCAGCGGATGTCTGAGAAGAAAGCAGCGACGTTCGTGCATTCGATGCTCGTGCAGCTGGGCGACAGCCTTGACCGCATCGGCAATGAAATGTCCTACTTGGGCAACGCCCTCCATTCCAACGAGGTCTTGCAGCAGTATTATCACGCGCCGACAGCGATACAACGAATGCAGTACGGCAAAAGTTTCATTGATTTTACTTCCAGCCTGCTCAACCACAGCACCACG